>Ga0129317_1000135_pt1 | contig 94831 bp, 97 predicted proteins | sample Cm1ome_FD_94430 | JGI IMG/M metagenome (GOLD analysis project Ga0129317, IMG submission 94430) | Eastern black-and-white colobus group fecal microbial communities from Wisconsin, USA - Cm1105 metagenome | ecosystem: Host-associated > Mammals > Digestive system > Large intestine > Fecal | place...
CCCACATATTTGGACTAGCTTGAGCACAAGAATGTACTAGCGAAACCACAAAATGTACCAGGTCTTAATATAGCACAAAAATTGGAATAGGTCGACCCAACCACAAGTAATGGACTAATGCAAGAGTTTTTTAGTTTAAAATAGTTTTAAATAAAATATGTATAAAGTTATTGATAAGAATACTAATTTTTACTTTGGCGTTCTACTTGTTTGCCATAGCTTGCTTTGAGAAAGGCAATGAGAGTACGTTCGTCAGAATATAAAGGCTTGTCTTTTTTTGTTACTATACCGGAATTGATAAAATAAGGAGGCTTTAAGGGAATTATCTTGATATTATCGTCCGAGGTTACAGCCTGCCGCATAAGAAAGGTAGAGGCCAAATTGTGCTTAACCATATTTTTTATCGTATGCAGCTGAGAGCTATATAAGAGAACTTTAGGTGTGATATTTGCTTTCTGAAATAGACTGTTTATGGAACGATTTATGAAAAAACCGCCGCTGAGCATAACCAGCGCTTCATTTGTTACGTCCTCCATAGTAATAGCAGCTTTGGCGGCCAAAGAATTTTTCGGACTGGTACAAAAGCAGATTTCATTCTCCCCTATTTTTTGATAACGTAGATTTTCTGAAAAATTATTATCGTAGTTTGTAATAGCAAGATCTATTTCGTCACGTTCAATAAGCTGTAGCGCGTCTATACCGCCGGTTTCATAGATTTCCAAATCTATTTCAGGATAGTTTCGTTTAAATTCTCCATATAGTTTCGGCAAGAGCTGTACGCCTATCTGCAGAGGAATTGCCAGCTTAATATGATTTTTGTTATGAGCTATATCTTGTATTTCTTTTTCTATTTGTTCTATATTAGCTAAAATAGCAGCAACCTTTTCCCAAATGATACTACCCTCTTTAGTCAGCAGTAAGTGTTTGCCGTTTCTATAAAAGAGGCTAATATTTAATTCTTTTTCTAAGCTTTGTATAGCTACGCTTATAGTTGGCTGAGTGACATGCAGTATAGCTGACGCTTTACTTATGCTCTGAAAACGGCAGACAGAATTGAAGTATTTCATTTGTAAAGGTGTCATAGAAAATCCTCCTTGTTTGCATAAATTAATTATAGCATATCCATATAGTAAAATACTATATGGATATAAAAACTAACTATTTTCTTTTTTACTTTTTCTGTGTGATAATGTAGCTAATTAAAAATAAATTTACGAGGAGGATTAAATATGCACGCTATTGAAAAGCTTCTTGCAGCCAAAGCTGGCAAAGATGTGATAACAACCGGAGAAATTGTTAACTGTGATGTAGATATTGCAGGCATCAATGATTTATATTGGCAGACTATTCGTTCCTTTTGGGAGATGGGCGGAGAAAAGGTTTGGGACCCGGAAAAGGTCGTTATGTTTTTTGATCATTACGCTCCTTGCGCTACTATTAAGCAGGCTGAGAATCATAAAAACTTTAGAAAATTTTGTTTTGATCAAGGTATAGATAAATTGATGGATATTGACGCCGGCGTATGTCATCAGGTTTTGGCAGATCATGGCTTGGTGCATCCGGGAGAAATAGTAGTAGTAACCGATTCTCATACTACAACTCACGGCGCTTTTGGTGCTTTTAGCACGGGAGTGGGAGCTACGGATTTGGCTACTATTCTTATAACAGGCAAGCTGTGGTTTATGGTGCCGGAAATTATCAAAATAAATCTTGTTGGTAAGCTTAATAAAGGAGTTTATGCTAAGGATATTATTTTGCATATTATTGGCGATCTTGGCGCAGATTATGGTGTGTATAAAGCTGTAGAATTTGCCGGTCCTGTGCTTAGAGAACTTAGCATTTCCGAAAGAATGTGTATGTGTAATCTTACTACGGAGATGGGATGCAAAGTCTCCTATATTCAGCCTGACGAGATAACTATGGAGTATCTAAATAAAAAGGTGAAGCGTCCCTATCAAATTTATTATACAGATAATGGTTATAAATATGCCGAGGAGCTTACCTATGATGTTAGTAAAATAGTTCCACAGGTAGCCGCTCCTCATAGCGTAGATAATGTTTTTGCACTGTCTGAATATGCTGGAACAGCTATTGATGAAGCCTATTTAGGTTCATGCACTGGTGGCAGATTGCAGGATATTGCCATTGCTGCCAATATTTTAAAAGATAAACATATACCGAAAAGCTGTCGTATGATAGTAAATCCGGCATCTAAACAGGTTTTAGAAGAAGCAATGGAGCGAGGATATATTAAGATTTTAATGGAAGCAGGTGCCTGCATTACTGCTCCAGGTTGCGGAGCATGTCTTGGCGTACATCAGGGAATGCTGACCAGCGGAGAGATTTGCATAAGTTCTACCAATCGTAATTTTCCGGGGCGTATGGGGCATGTAGAAGCTCAAATATTTTTAGCTTCTCCGGCAGCCGTAGCAGCCAGTGCTTTAAACGGCAAAATTACTGATCCTACACCCTATTTTTGATTCAAGGGAGGTTTTATTAATGAAAAAGCAGTTGCAGGGTACAGCGTTTACCTTTGGTAAGAATATTGATACCGACCAGATTTATCCCGGACGTTTTGTAGAGCTGACCGAGGTTGATGACATAAAAAAATATGCTATGTATGGTGCGGATGAAAATTTTACTAACAAGTTTCTGCCGGGAGATATAATTGTGGCCGATACCAATTTTGGCTGCGGTTCGAGCAGAGAACATGCAGCTATTACTTTAAAAGCTGTTGGCGCTGGTGCCATAATTGCTGAATCCTTTGGTCGTATTTTTTTTCGTAATGCCATAAATTTAGGTATTCCGGTAATTGTTTGTAAAGGAATATCTAAAATTGTTAATAACGGAGATAACGTAGGTGTTGATTTAACAACAGGCACAATTATTAACTATTCTACTAATCAAACAATTAAGGCTGTGCCTATGTCTGATTATATTATGAACATATTGGAGCATGGAGGTATTAAACCAATGCTTAAAGCGCAGCAGGATGCCAAAAAGGCTTTGGCGCAAAAGTAAAGGAGCGATATGTATGTTGCCAATAGATGAAAAATACTTTCCCGGATTTGTACAAAAAAATATTGAAGTAGAAAATGGTATATTTATAAATACATATATTGGAGGAGAAGGCAAAGAAGCGGTTTTACTGCTGCATGGACATCCTGAAAGCCATCTTATCTGGCGCTTTATAGTCCATGAGCTTGTAAAAAAATATACTGTTGTTATCACAGATTTACGCGGATATGGTGACAGCAGTAAGCCGGAAGGCTTGCCTGACCATAGCAATTATTCCAAACGTGCTATGAGTGATGATCAGGTTAAGGTTATGCAAGCTTTAGGATTTACTAAATTTCATGTTTGCGGGCATGACCGCGGCGCGCGTGTACTACATCGCATGATCATGGATTATCCGGAAAAGATTTTGAGTTGCACGTTGATGGATATTGTGGCTACTTACGACATGTACAAAGAAACGAGTATGGAGTTTGCCAATAAATATTGGCATTGGTTTTTCTATATTCAAGGGAAGGGCTTTCCGGAAACAGCTTTATCTGCCGACCCTAAGCAGTTTATCAATTATAATCTTAATTTAAAAATTGGACCTACGGCTCGTAAAAGATTCCCCGGTGATGTGATGGACGAATATATTAGAATTTTTAGTGATCCTATGATGGTTCACGGAATTTGTGAAGATTATAGAGCAAGTGCTACTATTGATATGCTTATGGATGAAGCGGACAGACAGCAGATTATCCATACGCCGATACTCTTATTGTGGGGAGCTAACGGTGTTGTTGGCAAGCTGTGGAATGTTATGGATAAGTGGAAGCTTTTGGCAGACAATCTTGAAGGTTATGCCATTGATAATTGCGGACATTTTGTTCCCGAAGAACAACCGGAGGAGGTATTAAAATATTTACTGCCTTTTTTAAGCAAGCATAATAGAGATATATAATTGAAATATCTTTTAACAAAATAAAAAATCCCCTGCACATTTCTGTACAGGGGATTTTGTGTGCCGATTATTCGCAAGTGAACGGCAGCAAAGCAACGCAGCGAGCGCGTTTGATTGCTACGGTCAATTGGCGTTGATGCTTAGCGCAGGTGCCGGAGATACGACGGGGTAAAATCTTACCGCGTTCGGTAACATAACGGCGCAGCTTAGCTACATCCTTGTAATCGATTTCTTCAACTTTATCAACACAGAAGCTGCAAACTTTTCTTCTGGGTCTTCTGCCTCTTTCACGTTTCATTGCATAACCTCCCTTAAATTAGAATGGAATTTCTTCATCAAAGGGAACCGCTTGACCGAAAGACTCCATATTTCCGCCTTGAGCGGGTGCTTGCGGAGCTGCCGGAGCATTTGCACGGTTGTTGGCAAAATCACCTTTACGCTCGATAAATTCGAAGCGGTCGGCGATAACCTCGGTTACCCAATGTTTATTGCCATCTTTACCGTCATAGCTGCGGATTTGCAGGCGGCCTTCAACCAGCGCGCGCTGCCCTTTGGTGAGACTGTTACCGCATGTTTCAGCGTTTTTACCCCAAATTACTACCGGGATAAAATCAGCTTCTCTTTGGCCTTCTTGATTGGCAAAAGGTCTGTCCACTGCTAATGTGAACTGACAAACAACTCTTCCCGTAGCAGTATAGCGTACTTCGGGATCTCTAGTCAGTCTGCCTAATAAAATAATCTTGTTCATTGATTATTCACCTTTTCTAATAATCATATGGCGCAGTACTTCATCGGTAATTTTCATAACACGATCAAGTTCTTTAACACAAGCGGCTTCAGCCTGGAAGGTTACGAGAACGTACAGGCCTTCAGACAGGTCTTGGATCTCATAAGCAAGGCGTTTTTTGCCCCAACGATCGGTTTTTTCTACATTACCACCGTTTGCAGTGATGAGGTTTTCAAATTTAGCAACAACTGCTTCAAATGCTTCCTCTTCAACGGGTTTAACGATGTACATGACTTCGTATGCTTTCACGAAATCACCTCCTCCTTTGGACTTTGGCCCCCTTTTGGGAGCAGAAGAAGTATATAAGTATATATACAAGCTTAATAATTATATCACGAGCAATCTGTAAAAGCAAGAGCTGCCAGAAAAATTTTCCGCGCGTTATTTTGCTTTTTTGCGGTAAAATTTGGAAAATCCGACGGCTTGTGTTAAGATATAAAATATAGATAACTATGGAGGAGGAAGGATAAAAATGAAATGTAAATGTGCTAGCTGCCCTACTCATGCTTGTTATACCAAGGGCGTAAATTGTACCGGCGTGCCGCATGAAGAAGTAAAGGCCGCTTATACAGAGGAAGAATTAAAAATTATGCAGGCCGCCGCTTATGTAGAGGGAACCTTTTACAGCAATATCTGCCGCCTGCAGGAAACCGCGGAATTTGCCAAGGCTATAGGCTATAAAAAGCTGGGCATGGCTTTCTGCATTGGTCTTAGAGCGGAGGCTCACTATATTGCGAAATATTTTGAGCAACAGGGCTTTGAATTTTACAGCGTTTGCTGTAAAAATTGCAGCTTCCCTAAAAAAGAGCTGGGGCTCAAGCAGGTTAAGCCGGAGCTGGAGCACGAGGCGATGTGCAATCCTAAATTTCAAGCCAAATTTTTGGCAGAGCAAGGCGTAGAGCTGTTTATTTCCTGCGGTCTCTGCGTTGGTCATGACGCTGTTTTCAATATGAACTGTCCTGGGCCTGTGACCGCTTTAGTGGTTAAGGACCGCCTTTTAGCGCATAATCCTTTAGGCGCTATTTATTCCCGCTACTGGAAACGTAAGTTAGGAATTATGGACGAGGGCGAAATTTAAACATGATATGCAAAAATACCGCTTACTGTTAATTCAGCAAGCGGTATTTCTTTTCCCTCATTTGACCATTCACGGCAGCTTTATTTTTTTGTGCTGCTTTTAGCGAAGTTTATAAGCCTGTTGTATATTTATAGTGGCTTAAAAATTATTTCTTTTTCAAGAAGGACATCATGCCGCGAAGTTGAGCGCCAACTTTTTCAGCCTGGGTTTGAGCAGCACGACGGCGCATAGCATTGAATTGCGGACGGTTGCATTGGTTTTCCAACAGCCATTTTTTAGCGAAGGTACCGTCTTGAATTTCAGCCAAAACGCGTTTCATTTCGGCTTTGGTTTCTGCAGTGATAATACGCGGACCGGTTACGTAGTCGCCGTATTCAGCGGTATCGGAAATGGAGTGACGCATTTTAGCCATGCCGCCTTCATACATCAAATCTACGATAAGCTTCATTTCGTGCATACATTCAAAATATGCGCTTTCAGGCTCGTAGCCAGCTTCTACCAAGGTTTCAAAGCCGGCGTTCATCAATGCGCAAACGCCGCCGCAGAGTACTGCCTGCTCGCCAAACAGGTCGGTTTCGGTTTCTTCACGGAAGGTGGTTTCCAGTGCGCCGGCGCGGGTGCCGCCAATACCTTTAGCATACGCTAAAGCTAAATCATGAGCTTTACCGGTAGGATTTTGGTAAGCGGTTACCAATACGGGAACGCCGCTGCCTTCGGTGTAGGTACGGCGAACTAAATGACCGGGGCCTTTAGGAGCAACCATAAATACGTCCACGTCAGCAGGAGGAACGATTTGACCAAAGTGAATGTTGAAGCCGTGAGCGAAAGCCAAAGCCTTACCGGCAGTCAGGTTGGGAGCAATATCTTTTTTATAAGTAGCAGCCTGCTTTTCATCAGGAATCAGCATCATAATAACGTCTGCTTTTTTAGCAGCGTCAGCGGTGGTCATAACGGTGAGACCGGCAGCTTCGGCTTTAGCCCAGGATTTGGAGCCTTCATACAAGCCTACAACTACGTCTATGCCGCTTTCCTTTAGGTTCAGAGCGTGAGCGTGGCCTTGAGAGCCGTAGCCGATGATAGCAACGGTTTTGCCTGCCAATAATTCCAAATTTGCATCGCTGTCATAATACATTTTTACCATTTTTACTTTACCTCATTTCTTGATTTTATTGTTTATTTTTTAAAGAAGAGCATTTTTGTTCCGGAAATTATTTTCCGGTTCCCTTATTTTACGGCTGCCTTATTTAGGCACCTTGACAAAATCATCTAAAACGGCGCCGGGAGCAACCATAGGCTCCACAATATCGCCTTGCTGGATAAATGCTTCAATGAGGAAAGGCTTGTCTGTCTTTTTTGCCATCTCCAAAGCTTGAGCAAATTCCTCGCAGGTAAAAGCCTGCACACCGTCGGCACCGCAGGAGCGAGCGAAGCCGATAAAATCAAATTTTGAAAGAATCGTTGAAGAGTAGCGGGCATCGTAGAAAAGCTGCTGCCATTGACGCACCATGCCTAAGCAACTGTTGTTGATAACAATGCTGATAAGCTTTTTTTGTTCGCGACAGGTTGTGTAAAGCTCCATACCTGTCATTTTAAAGCCGCCGTCGCCGCAGATATGCACTACCGGACTATCTACTGCAAAGGCAGTGCCTAAGGCGGCAGGTAACCCGAAGCCCATGGTGCCGCAGCCGCCGCTGGTCAAATGATGACGGGGCTTATCTACAACAAGATGCTGCGCTGCCCACATTTGATTTTGGCCTACATCCGTTACAAAGACGGTATCTTTGTCCATAGCAGCGCTTAAATGTTTCATCAGCCACGGAGCGGTTAAGCGGTCGCCGTTTTCTAAGCTGCGGTCTTCCGTGGCATCCCAAGCCTTAACCTGCTGCCACCAAGCTTCGTGTTGGGTTTCTTTGATTAAAGGCAAAAGTTTTTGCAGAGATTCTTTAATATCGCCGACTACGGGAACGCTGACGGCAATATTTTTATCAATTTCTGAAGGGTCAATATCTAGCTGAATAATTGTTTTTTTGCCAACGTAGCGCGTTCTGTCGCCGGTAACACGCTCGCTGAAACGGCTGCCTGCTACTACCAGCACATCGGCGTTGACTACAGCCATATTAGAAGCAATGTGACCGTGCATACCAGTCATGCCTAAGCTGCGTTCGTTGGAGGCAGGCACTACGCCTACGCCCATCAGCGTGTTGACAATGGGTAAATCTGCTTTGGCTGCTAATTCGGTAAGTTCGGTTCCGGCATTACTGTTTAGAGCGCCGCCGCCTACCAAAAGCACAGGTTGCTGCGCCTTGTTTAAAAGTGCTGCCGCTTCTGCCAAAGAAGCAGCGTCTGCCTGCGGATTTTCTGCTGCTGTTTCCGGTTCGGTTTCTGTCCATTCTAGTTCTGCGACCTGTAAATTGCTGGGCACGTCTACGAGCACCGGACCGGGTCTGCCTTCTTTAGCAATAGCAAAGGCCTTGCGCAGTGCAGGAACTAAATCTTCGCTTTTGCGCACCAAAACGTTATATTTTGTAATAGGCACGGTTACGCCTACAATATCAATTTCCTGAAAGGAATCGCGGCCTAAATTGTTGACCGGAACTTGTCCCGTAATTGCTACTAAAGGTACAGAGTCAAGATAAGCGGTTGCCAGGCCGGTTACAATATTTGTTGCGCCCGGACCGGAGGTGGCAATGCACACGCCCGTTTTGCCGCTGGCTCTGGCATAGCCGTCAGCCGCGTGGATAGCGCCCTGCTCGTGCGCTGTAAGCACGTTTTTGAGTGGCGCATCATAAAGCGCATCATATAAAGGAATTACCTGGCCGCCGGGATAACCGAACACCGTGTCCACACCCTGCTCCAGCAAAACCTTGATGATTGCTTGCGAGCCCTTTAATTTCATCTATATATCCTCCTTAGGCGATGGTATTTACAGAAACTACGGAAACCTGTTTGTTTAAAAGCTTTGCTACTTGAGCAGCAGCGGCTTCGGCTAATTGAATTTCCAGCTTCATAGTATCGGATTCGGCATCCATTTTTAAGGAACGCACATGAGCGCCTTGTTTAGAAAGCACGCGCAGGATTCTCGGTAATAAAGTTTCATCGTTTTGACCAGTTACAAGTAATTTTGCAAACATTTTTATTGCCTCCACTCAAAGATATTTTGATGGACTAAAAAAGCCCCTACCTGCTGTTACGCAAGTAGGGGCGTATAGTTACGCGGTACCACCCTAATTTATCACTTTAGCACCAGTCCATCAACCGGCTCGGAAATAACGCTTCCGCCGCGCATCAGTCTACTTATCGCATGTGCAGGTTTTCGCTGACGAGTTCATGGGGGATTTAATCGACAAGGCTTCGTATCGGTTTACACCAACCACCGACTCTCTAAAACTTCACGCTTGTTTTTGTTCCCAATCATCACCTTTAAGGGTTGATTTGAAATTACTGATAATATACTCTTTTTTTTTACAGTTGTCAACTATTTTCTTGAAAAAATTTAAATTTTATATTCTATACACTGATGAAATACAACATCCTATTTTTGTGTTTGTACAATGAACAAAACAGAAAATAAAAATTTTTATATAGTATTTTGTGTACTTTTATACAACAAGTCTGCTTGGAAAAGACATGTAAAATAGGTGTAAAAAAACCAGTCCGCCGCTAAATTGCAGTAGACTGGTTTACTGTTTAAATTTTATAAGCTTTTAAGATAGCTGCCTACGTTATTGCGCACAGCTTGGGCATATTCTTGCTCGTGAGCATGTAAAAATGCTTTAATGGCTTCTGCCAAATTGCCTTCTTTAGGGTTAAGCGCTTGACGATAGCCCAAGGCAAAGGCTTGGCAGGCATTGGTGCCGCAAATGCAGTCCGCGGCCACGGGCTCTGTACCTACCGCAGCAGCCAGCTTAGCATACAGCTCGCTGTCTTTAGCTGCAATGAGCTTCACAGCGCTCATCCACAAAATATTATTGAGCTTGAAATGAACCTTGCCCTTGGTATATTTCAGAGCGGCGGCAGGGTCGGTCAAAGCGATATCTGCGTTGCGGAAGCTTAAACGGTATTCAAAAGCAGAAGCAATATCGCAGTGCAGCTGTAAATTATCCGCCAAAGATTCTTTTTCGTTCAGCGGGTCTAAGCAGATGGCAGCCAGCTTAATGCCGTTGCGCTCCAGCTCGTTAGCCAGCAGGTAATGCTCCTGCGGAGTGAGCAGCTTGCCGGGCTTGGACAAGGTAAGCTCAAAATCGATATCCCAGGGAGTATTTTTCAAATAAGAATTATAAATGAACTGAATGTGCATAATTGCTTCGCCGTATTCCAGAACAATACGGTGGAGCTGTGTTTCTTCAAATTTCAGCTTATTGTTGCCTAATTTAAATTCCACGTTTAAATAAGAAGCATTTACAGCGGCGCAAAAAGCTTCGTTGAATTGGTAGAAGCGTTTATTTACTTCTTCATCAGAAAGCTTTTCAATTTCCAAATTGATTTTGTCGCTGCAATCAAAGCCAATCATACTGTAACCGTAAAGCAGAGCTTTAACGATTTCTTCTTCTGATTTAAGACCGGCGGCATTAGCGCCGTAGCCTTCTTTATAACCGGCAGCAAGTACGCCCCAGGTGGCAGTATCTACTGCTTCTAAAAAGTTACGCTGTAAAGCGACGCTGTCTTCCGGTGTATAGTCTACTAGGACGGGTTTCATTTGGCGTTTAGCAAATAAATCGGTAACGAAAGCGTCAGCACAGCCCAGCCAGTCGCTAAAGCCAACGCTGGTGCCGCGGGTGCCGCAGGCGCTGGGAGCCGCCCATTTTATAAAACGGCGTACAACAGCAGCGTTATTAGCGTTTAAAGCCGCTAAAATAACTTTCACTCCTGCCGCTTCTTTTGTTTCGGTTTCCTTGAGCATGGCACTTAAGGCGGTTTCGCCGTCTGCCATTACTGCCAGGCGTCTACCTGCTTCTGTATTTACTAAAGCGAGCCAGCCGCCGTCTACTGCACATAAGGATGCTTTTATTAGTTCGCAGTCGGTTTCCCGTAAAGCGTTAACTGCCGCTGTTTGTTTAATAGCCATTATTCATGCCTCCATTTTTACTCATAATCTGTCATATTAATATTATCGCTAAAATTTGCTGTGAAAGCAAGTAAAAATTGCGCCTTTACTAAAAAACCTGCGTTTGTATACAAAATCTTCTGCGAGTTGTGTTGTAACTTTTTTTGTCTGTAAAAATGTTTAACCGCTTATGTATATTTAGTGCTATGTTATCAACAGTATTCACAGACTTATCCACAGTTTTTGTGCATAACTTTCATCTATGTACAGCTTATCCACTGTTGATATTTGTGAAAAAGTGCGTATTTAAGCCTTTTTACCCATTTTATCAACATGTTATACACAATCTGTGGATAACTTTAATAACAATCGCTGATAGATTTTCACTATACTAGATATAGTAGTAAGAGCTGTTTTGAAAACTTAACAGCACAAATTCTGCTAAAAATAAAACGCTGTCAAGTAATTTTTTCTGAAATCTGACGTACTTTTTACATGCTTTTTGCATATACCGGCATAAAGCCCTAAAACAAGCGGGTAAAATTTTCAGAAAATGAAAATGAGAGGCTGAATTTTGAAATTTAGCCTCTCATAAAAATTAAAGTGAAAGCTGAACAAACTGTCAGTTGTTTTTTGCGCGTATATTTGCTGATAAATATATTTTAAAGTCGTTTGAGCTGTGAGACTGTGAAAAAGCCTAAGCCTAACCAAATGCAGCCAAAGGCCAAAGCGTGAGTCATGGTGAAAGCTTCGTTGTACATAAATACGCCGATAAGCAGCGTTATGGAAGGTGAGATATATTGCATAAAGCCTACCATATATAAGGGCAGCAGCTTTGCGCAGCCGGTGAAAAACAACAGCGGAGTAGCTGTAACTACACCGGCGCCAATTAAATATAATAGAGTGCGGGTGCCACAGCTTTGGTAAACATTACCGCCGTGCTGGCTTAAATAATATAGATAATACAGCATTAACGGGGATATGAGCAGCGTTTCCAGCATAATGCTGGTCAAAGCCTGAGCTTTAATCAATTTTTTTAATAAGCCGTATAAGGCAAAGGTTCCTGCTAAGCTCACGGATACCCAAGGCAGACTGCCATTTTTCACAATGATAACGCCAATGCCCAACGCCGCGCACAGGACGGCAATGGTTTGCAGGCGGTCCAGCTTTTCATGCAGAAAAACCATACCGAACAACACGCTGACTAAAGGATTGATATAGTAACCCATGCTGCTCTCAACAATTCTGCCGGCTTCTACAGCCCAAATAAAAATTCCCCAATTAAAGCTAATCACGATTGCTGCTAAAACCATACACAAAGCTGTTTTCCATGTACTGAAAATAGCTTTAGTTTCTTGAACGAAAATCTGCAATTTGCCTGTGCCTAAAAGCAGCAGAAAAACAAAAACAGCGGACCAGATAAAACGGCTGGCCAAAATTTCCATAGCATCTACGGCTTGCAGCTGCCGCCAGTAAATGGGCAGTACGCCCCAAATCAGATAGGCGCCAAGACCGTAAAAAATTCCTAATTTATATTGCTTGTCCATTGAATAAAAATCCCCTCATTAAATTTATTTTTGCAGCTTTTTCGGTATTGGTATCTGTGTGGCGACGACTGCGGCTACAATGGGCAGCCACACCAAAAGCTGCATTACGAAAGGCAGACCGTAATTATCTGCCAAGAAGCCTAAAATGGTTACGCCAAAGCCGCCTAAGCCAACGCTGAAGCCAATGGTCAAGCCGGAGGCCATGCCTACGTTATTAGGCATCATGCACTGCGCCAAAATAATCGTCGTAGCAAAGGAGCCAATGATGCAAAAGCCTGCCGTTACTACGGCTGTCATGGCCTGCCAAGGAGTAGCGGCGACGGTAATCGCGTAAATGGCCGGAATGCTTAAGCTAATGGAGCCTAAAAGAATTTTACGCGCTCCCAGCTTATCGCTGAGTACGGAGCCTACATAGGTACCGGCAACGCCGCCCAGCAAAAAGCCCGAAACGAGGCTGCTGGCAAAAACCGGCGCAAAGCCGCGGAACTTCATAAAGAAAAGCGGCAGATAAGTGGAAATGCCGGAGTGAATAGAAGAACGCATAAAGATATAGAAAAGAATTAAAAATAGACTGAAATAAGATATTTTTTCTGCCGTGCCGTCAGCCTGCTTTTGGGCCTGATTAGTAGCGTGTTCGATATTGACTCTTTGATAATCGGGCATACACTTATTCATGAGACCGAAAACCAAAAGTCCGGGAATGACAAAATAAACCGTGTTGTGAATGCCGCCGACTAAGCCTAAAAGAAAGGTCATCAAAATAGAGCCTACCGCCATACCGGCATTGCCGCCAATGGAGAAGATACCCATATTTTGCGCGCGATTAGTATCATCACTAAGAAAATTTACGGTTTTAGAAGCCTGCGGATGGTAGGTAGCGCTGGCCAGGCTAATAAAAATAACGGCTGCCAGCAAAAGTTTATAGGAAGGAACCCAGCCTACAAAGGCAAAGCCTGCACCGGCCATAGCCGCACAAACGGGCAAAAGCCGCGGCAGAGAGCGCTTATCCGTTAAATAGCCAAAGGCAGGCTGAATTACGGAGGACATAACATTTTGCAGTAGTACGATAGCCGCCAGCTGCGAATAGCTTAGCGAAAACATTTCTTTCAGCTGCGGCAGTACAATGGGCAGCGCGCCTGCCTGCAAATCTGTAACTAAATGGCCTAAAGACAAAGCCAAGACCGGCAGATAAAGTTTTTTATTCATCAGAGAATCTCCTCAAGATACTGTTATAAAAGCAGCAAAAGGCTGCGGGATAAATATAATTATACATCTATTCGCTTAAAGTCACAAATCTTTTATTTTGTAAAATATACAGATTTTACGTGAACGTATTTGCCGCATATACAAAAACCGCTACGATGCCTGCAAACACCGTAGCGGTTTTCTTTATCTCTAGGGAAAGGAGATAAAAGGGTATACTATAATTTTATTCGGCAGCTCGGGCGGTTTTAACAATAGCCTTAGCTGCTTTTTCAAATTTATTGCGTGGTAACATTACAAAATGTCCGCAGCCACAGCATTTCATACCAAAATCCATGCCTGTACGGGTTATTTCCCATTCATCACTGCCGCAGGGATGCGCCTTTTTCATTTTGACTACATCGCCTACATGTACGGAAGTTCCTGCCAGCATTATTCCAAAGCTTCCAAGGACATAATATCGGTTACTTCATAGCCAGCCTCGCGAATTTGCTCGATAATATCCATACCATTATTATTCAGACGGCAGCGAATAGTAATTTCGGCAGTACCGTCGCCGTTTTGCAAGGTAGCCAAAGAAATAATATTGATACCGTCCTCTTTCATAATATTGGTAATTTCGGCAACTACGCCAACTTTATCGGGAGCAAGTACGGTGAAACGGGTGCAGCTTTGGTTTACGCCCATCATTTCTACGAAAGCACGGAATAGGTCGCTGCGGGAGATAATACCGCACATTTTACCGTCGCGTCCTAAAACGGGCAGAGCGTTAATTTTGTTTTTGTACAGCTTATAAGCAACATACTCAATGGTGTCTTCGCTGTCAAGAGTTACTACGTTACGGCTCATAACGTCTTTTACCTTCAAACGCCCCAGAAGATAATTTGCTTCGTAGCGAGAAAGTGTAGAGGTGTCGCTGGGAGAAGCTTTGCCGATATCGTCAATAGTAATGATACCGCGTACGCGAGAAATATCGTCAACAACAGGTAAACTGTACAGCTTTTTGCCGCGCAGTACCTCGCGCGCTTCCAGCATAGATTGATCCTCACGTACAGTAATAACGTCTTTAGTCATAAAATCTTTAACTAACATGAAATGACCTCCTCTTATCAACCGCCCAAATAAGCCTTGCGGACTTCTTCGCTGCTTGCCAGCTCTTGTGCAGTACCGCTTAAGGTGATGCGACCGGTTTCTAGAACATATGCTTTATCAGCAATGGACAATGCCATGTTGGCGTTTTGTTCTACTAACAGAATAGTAGTTCCACTGGCATTGATTTCTTTTATTATATTAAAAATTTCTTTAACCAGCAAGGGGGCAAGACCCATAGAAGGTTCATCTAATAGCAATAATTTTGGACGGCTCATCAAAGCGCGACCCATGGCCAGCATTTGCTGTTCGCCGCCGGAAAGAGTACCGGCAATTTGGTTTTTACGTTCTAACAAACGAGGGAATTTTTCAAAGACGTCCTGCATATCCTTGGCAATGCCGTCTTTATCCTTACGCAGATAAGCGCCCAGCTCCAAATTTTCTAAAACGCTCATGTTAGCAAAAACATGACGGCCTTCGGGAACTTGGCATAAACCCATACCAACAATTTTATGCGCAGGTACACCGGCAATATCTTTACCTTCGTAAAGAATTTTACCGGTTTTTGGTTTCATTAAACCGGAAATAGTGCGCAGAGTAGTGGATTTACCTGCGCCGTTAGAACCAATCAGCGCAACAATTTCGCCATCGGGAACATCGAGGCTGATGCCTTTAATGGCGTGAATAGCGCCGTAATAGACATTGATATCTTCAACTCTTAACATTAGTTGATAACCTCCTCGCCCAAATAAGCTTCAATTACACGACTGTTGTTTTTAATTTCGTCAGGAGTACCTTCGGCAATCTTCATGCCGTATTCAAGCACATAAATGCGTTCGCATACGCCCATTACCAAGCCCATATCATGCTCAATAAGCAGAATGGACAAATCAAATTTATCGCGAATCCAGCGGATCATTTCCATAAGCTCGTGCGTTTCCTGCGGGTTCATACCTGCAGCAGGCTCGTCCAATAAAAGCAGCTTAGGCTCTGTTGCCAAAGCGCGGGCAATTTCCAAACGGCGCTGTTTGCCGTAGGGCAAATTTTTAGCTGTTTCATTAGCTTCGTTTTCTAAATGGAAAATTTTTAATAAATCCATAGCCTTTTGCGTAATGTGTTCTTCTTCTTTAAGATATTTTTTATCACGGATAATGGCGTCTACTAAATTATAGGTAACATGCATATTATAAGCAATTTTTACGTTATCAATTACGCTAAGCTCGGAAAACAGACGGATATTTTGGAAGGTACGAGCCATACCTAGCTGCGTAACCTGATAGGACTTTTTACCGCTGGATTTAACGCCGTCAAAATATACGTCGCCTTCGCTGGGAGTATATACGCCGGTAATCATGTTGAAAGCGGTAGTTTTGCCGGCGCCGTTAGGGCCGATAAGGCCTACCAGCTCGCCTTTGTCAATGTGCATGGAAAAGTTGGATACGGCGCGCAGACCGCCGAATATCATGGAAACATTATCTACCTTCAGCAGCTCTGCCATTGTTCTTACCTCCAAACTTAAACATTTTGCGGCTTAATTCTTCGTTGCCGAACAAGCCTTGGGGACGACGCAGCATTAATACAATCATGGTTACGGAATAGATGACCATACGCCATTCCGGAAAATCAGACAGATAAGCAGAAATAAAGGTCAGCAAGGTTGCGCCGGTAATAGCGCCGGTCATGGAGCCTAAGCCGCCGAGAACTACCATCGTCAAAATATCAAAGGAACGCATAAAGGTAAAGGATGCCGGATGCGCCAAAAAGAAATAGTGGCTGAATAAAGCGCCTGCAGTACCGGCAAAGGCTGCGCCCAAAGTAAATGCCATTACCTTATATTTCGTAGTATTAATGCCCATGGTATCAGCTGCGATTTCGTTTTCGCGAATAGCTAAGCAGCAGCGGCCAAGCGCAGAATTCTTAAAGTTTTTAATGAAGAAAATAATGGCAATCATAATCCAAAAGGTATAAGCGAAAGTAGTCATACGGGGAATGCCCATTAAACCGGAAGCGCCGCCTACATAATCAATATTCAGAATGCAGATACGGATAATTTCGCCTAAGCCTAAAGTAGCGATAGCCAAATAGTCGCCGTCAAGACGCAGAGTAGGCAGACCAATGAGAAAGCCTAGGAAGCCCGCGCAGATAGTTGCTACAATCAAGCCTAATTCAAAGGGCAGACCGAGCTTTACCGTAATAATTGCGCCGGTATATGCGCCTACAGCCATAAAGCCTGCGTGACCAATGGAGAACTGGCCGGTATAGCCGTTAATTAAATTCAAGCTGACTGCCAAAATAATATTGATGCAGATAAGGATAATATTTAATTCCCAGAAAGGGCCGATAACTTCGGCGAGAATTAAACCTTGGATAACTGCAAAGATTACAACAGAAGCGATAAGGGCTTTTAAATCAAATTTTCTAATCGGATTCATACTAAGCACCTCACACTTTCTCACGGATATTCTTGCCTAACAAGCCGGAGGGTTTGTAGAGCAGAATTAAAATCAAAATACCGAAGGCTGCCGCATCACGGAAGGTGGAGGACAAGAAACCGCTGACCATAGCCTCCACAATACCTAAGATAATGCCGCCAATCATAGCGCCGGGGATAATGCCAATGCCGCCGAGAACCGCAGCAACGAAGGCTTTCAGACCGGGCATCATACCCATAAGCGGGTCGATAGAGTTATAATAAACGCCAACCAGCACGCCGCCTGCTGCCGCTAAAGCACTGCCTAAAGCAAAAGTAGTGGAGATTACGCGGTCAATGTTGATGCCCATCAGTCTGGCAGCATCAGCATCAAAGGATACAGCACGCATAGCCTTGCCGGCTTTAGTTTTGTTTACAATATAAGTGAGTACCGCCATTAAAATAACGGAGCTCAAAAGAATTACCAGCTGTTGGCTGTTAGCAACCAAGGGGCCGATATTATAAACAGTAGCGCTGAAAACAGCCGGGAAAGTTCTGGGCTGTGGCGATACTAACAGAATCATACTGTATTCCAAGAAGAAAGATACACCAATAGCGGTGATTAAAATAGCAATACGCGGTGCGTTACGCATGGGGCGGTACGCAATACGTTCAATAATAATGCCGGCAATTGCAGCGCAGGCCATAGAAAAGATAATTGCCGGAATAAACGGCAGCCCTAGCCGGGTAGTGGCAAAGAAGCCAAAATAGGCGCCCAGCATATAAATGTCGCCGTGAGCAAAGTTTATCAGCTTGATAATGCCGTATATCATGGTATAACCTAAGGCGATCAGCGCGTAGATACTGCCAAGAGATATACCATTGATCAGCTGCTGAAAGAACTGATGCATAAAGGTCTCCATAATTTACCTCCCTAGAGATTTTGAGTATTTTTAAACAGAATTACTTATTATAGTTGAAAATAAGAGGCTGTTGTCACACAAAACAACAGCCTCGTTGAATTGACCTTAGAAGATCACTTGTGTTACCTATCAGGGATTAACTTTAGCTTTAAAGGTTTGTACACCATCTTTGTGTTCGATGATAACAGCGCTCTTAATAGGATTATGCTGTTCGTTGAAGGTTACTTCACCGGAAACACCTTTGAAACCGGAAATTTTAGCCATTGCAGCAGCAATTTTTGCAGGTTCAGCAGATTTTGCGTCTTCGATAGCTTTAACAACCAATAATGCAGAATCATAAGCCAAAGCGGCGAATACATCCGGATTAGTGTTATAAGCTTTTTTGTATTCAGCAACAAAAGCTTTGTTCAAATCGGAGGCGTCATCAGGAGAATAGAGACTGGAGAACATAGTGTTGTTCAGAGCTTTTTTACCGGCAATTTCCGGCAGTTTAGCAGAATCCCAGCCGTCGCCGCCTGCCATGATAACGTTGATACCCATTTCACGAGCTTGTTTAACAATCAAACCAACTTCTTGATAGTAACCGGGAATGTAGATAAAATCAGGAGTGGTTGCTTTAATCTTAGTCAAGGTAGCTTTGAAATCAGTATCTTTTTGTAGATATGCTTCTTCCGCAACGACAGCGCCGCCTAATTTAACGAAGTTTTCTTTAAAGAATTGACTTAAACCTTTGGCATAGTCGCTGGTGTTATCAACCAAAATAGCTGCTTTTTTTACATTTAACTCTTTAACAGCGTAATTAGCCATTACAGTGCCTTGGAACGGGTCAATAAAACAGGTACGGAAGCTGTATTCTCTGGTTTTTTGAGTTTTCGGATCAACAGTTACGTCCGGATTGGTACCCATAGGAGTAATGGAAGCTACCTTGGAAGCATTATTGATGGTTCCGGCAGCGATAGCAGCAGATGAAAGGTTAGGACCAATAACCGCTACGACCTTATCTTGGGAGATAAGCTTTTGCATACCGTTAGTAGCTTCAGAAGCTTCGGACTTATTGTCTGCTACAACTAAAGCAAGCTTTTTGCCGCCCAGCACGCCTTTTTCATTTACTTTTTTCAGTGCTAGGTCAATAGCGTTTTTAGAAGAAATACCAAAGGATGCGCTGCCGCCGGTCATTTCCAGCAGGCCGCCAATCTTAATGGTATCGTCGGCGCTCTTAGAGCCGCCGCAGCCTGTTAAAGCGCCCATAAATAATGCGCCGGCTGCTAAAACAGACATCAACTTAGTTAATCTTTTCATGGTTTATTCCCCCTCAAAAAAATAATATATTATATATGGGAGCTTGTTTGGCAAGCTCCTTGTTTAACTTATTAAATAAACCGTGGATAAGGAACTATAACTAATTATCGATATGAAATTATTATCTTAAAATTACAAAGCAATTTTTTCTACTAAGTTCGGAGTGCCGCCTTCAAGGCTGATAATCAATGCTGGCATAATCGGATTATGGTTAGCATCAAAGGTCAGCTTGCCGCTTGCAACCGGCAGGTCTTTGGTTTCGGCAATAGCTTTTGCCAATTTAGTACCGTCGGTGTCGCCTGCGCGTTTGATAGCGTCAAACAGAACTAAGCCTGCGTTGTAGCCTTGCATTGCAAAAATATCGGGATCTGCTTTGTATTTGGCTTTGTAATCAGCAATGAATTTTTGTACGGAAGGATCTTTATCTTGTGCGGAGAAAGCGGATACATAGTAGCAGCCCTTCAGAGCGTCTTTGCCGGCAATTTCAGCCAGTTTAGGACTTTCCCAACCGTCGCAGCCCAGCATGGGAACGGTAATGCCGATTTCGCGGGCTTGTTTAATAATTTTGGAAACCTCTTCATAGTAACCGGGAACATAAATTGCTTCCGGATTGGTTGCTTTCAGCTTGGTCAGAGAAGCTTTAAAGTCTACGTCTTTAGCCAGGAATGCTTCTTTAGCAACGATTTTGCCGCCATGACCTTCCAAGGTTTTTTGGAATACGTCAGCTAAGCCTTTAGAATAATCGCTGGAAGAATCAAACAGAATTGCAACGTTTTTAACCTTCAAGGTGTTGTTAGCAAAGGTTGCCATTACTTGACCTTGGAACGGGTCGATGAAGCAAGCGCGGAACATGAATTCTCTTACCTTGCCGTTATCAACGGTGATACCAGGTGCAGTTGCAGACGGTGCAATGTGGGGGATTTTATTAGAAGCAGTAATAGGAGCGCCTGCTGCTACACAGCCGCTGGTTGCAGGACCAACGATAGCAACAACCTTGTTTTGAGTTACCAGTTTAGTGATAGAGTTACCGGATTCGGAAGGCTCGGATTTATTATCGCTTTCGATAACTTCAATTTTTTTGCCGTTGATGCCGGTTTTGTTAGCTTCGTCAGCAGCCATTTTGAAGCCGGACAGAATAGCTTTACCGTAGTTAGCAACGTTGCCGGTCAATTCAAAAGAAGCGCCTACTTTAATAGTGTTGCCGGTATCGGCAGCTTTCTTTTTGTCTCCTCCGCAGCCGCTGAGTACGGATGCAAGTATCATTGCAGCCAAAGCAGCTGTAGCAAATTTTTTCCATTTTTGCATTTTGAATTTCTCCTTTTCCCTTATAAATAACAATGTTATTAGAAGCAGATCTACGAGCTAATGCTTATCCTAATAACTTATGATACACATTATAGCTATAATGCTACACTTTTGTCAACGATATTTTTCATGTTTTATGTATACCTGAAATTAATAGCGAAAAACTGATACATTTTTTATGATTTTTAATTTTCTGTACATATTTTAGAGAAAAACGTCTCCCTTGCAGATATTTTGATATTTTTGTGTAACATTGGCAGAATAGATACAAATAGTGTATAATAAACTGTATTATACAATAGAGGTATTATTATGAATTCTATAGCTTTATTTTTTATTTGTGTACGCATGTTTCACTTCATTCATGCGCAAAGAATATTTTGTTTTTTGCAGAGCTTTTCCTGGATGCTGGAGGAGCGGCGCCAACATCCCGAACGCAAGCAGGTTATTTTAATGGACAGCACAGCTTCGATTTTTATTGTCTATTTTATTTGTGACGTTCTCTTTTTACTTTATTGTATCTGGCTGATGTTTTTTGAGGCAACGTGGACGCAAGGTTTTTTACTGCTGTTGATTGCCGCCATGGAAAGCATTGCCGTACATGCCCGTATCAGCGGTACCTTTACCGTAGATGCGCAGGGGTTTGTCTATCCCCGTACTTGGTTCCGCTATTTAACCTTTGGCGAGACTATGTTTATTTTGCTCAAGCTGTTTGAGCACGTTTAATTTTATACTACAACAAAAAAGCTATGCTGTGGCAGCACGCCATGGCATAGCTTTTTTATCATAATATGTTTTGGTAATAGTAATTAGCGTTATTTTTTACATAAGTTTTGCTTCTTCTTCTGCTAAGGGAGTAGCGGATTTGCCTTCCTTAATAGCTTTAGCGTAGCAGCGGCTTTCCTCGCGGCCATAAATACTGGTCAGAAGAATGCCGTCTTTTTTAGCGTCGGTAAGCAGAATAGAATAGCTCAACTCGCCGCCCATAGCGTCGAAAGCATCATAGCGAATAATTTTTACATTTTGCAGGCAGCCTTGTACTTGCTGCTGTAATTTAGCATGCTTATTCTGCAAAGCATTTAATTCGGCGTGCATTTTATGCAGCTCATTTAAGGTATCGGTCAATACAGTATCAATATTGGCTTCCTTACCTTGCGTAAAAAAAACGTATTTTTCCTGCAAGGCATTCAGCTTACTTTTCAAATTTATCAATAAAATAACAAGCGTTATGATAATCAAGCCTAAAACAGCAACAACAGCTGCTAAATTATTACTAAGAGCTAAATTTGCTTCTTCCACTCTATCGTCTCCTGTTCTTAATTAAAAAAGTTAGTTATCAGCGCCGCTAAGTTGGGCGCCTAAATATTTTCCTAATTGGTTCATAGCGCCTTCAATATCAAGAATTTCGCCCATAATAGAGCCGAGCACCAAGCTGAAAATAACGACAATTATATTATTGGTTTGCAGCGCCATTTTGATGCCGATAACTGCAATGCACAGCGCAATACTGTTCATCATGGTATGCTGCCATTTTTCAGGCAGACCGCATTTGAAAAATACGCCCAGCAAAGCGCCTGTAAAAATAGCAAAACAGTTGGCGATAGTTCCTAAGCCAGGCATATTGATTTCCCTTATTGTATCGCTTAAACGTGGAGACGGCGTGTCGGCTGTGGAACCGACATTTCATCTTCATGCCCTTGTTGGAGCACTTCGTAAATACGCTCTAAATCTTCTGCGGAGTAATATTCAATTTGAATAGTGCCTCCCTGGCGACCGTCTTCTTCCGGTTTGGGCTGTACCTTAACTTTGGTGCCTAAAAGCTCAACCAGGCGTTGTTCAAAATCATGGCAGAAAATATCGTTTGCATTAGGAACTTTTTTCGTTTTAGCAGGTTTTTGTTTTTCAGCTTTTTCTTCAATAACTTCCCGTACAAGCTTGAGCTGTTTTCCTTCTTTTAATAAACGCACCACCTGTTCTGTCATGCGCGAACTCCAACCGGCTTCCATAATAGCTTTGGCTATCTCAAGCTGCTGCTCTTTTTTAGGCAGGCTTAAAAGCTGTTTAGCCTGACCCATATTCAATTCACCCTTAATAATGTAGCTTTGAATTTCCTCCGGCAGATTTAACAGGCGCAGAATATTGGTTACGGCTACACGGCTGCGGCCAACTCTTTCCGCCGCCTGCTCCTGAGTCAGCTTACATTGGCTCATAAGCTGCTTGATTCCATGTGCTTCTTCAATAGGGTTTAAATCGTGGCGCTGAATATTTTCTATCAACGCAATTTCCATCATTTTAGTATCGTCGTATTCCTTGACGATAGCGGGAACAACAGCAAGACCGGCTAATACTGCTGCGCGCAGACGGCGTTCACCTGCTACTAATTCGTAGTTTTTGCCTTTTTTGCGCACTACTAAAGGCTGTACAATACCAAATTCTTTAATGGAAGCAGCCAGCTCCTGTAATTTTTCCGCATCAAAAACTCTGCGCGGTTGATAGGGATTGGCTTTAATATCGGTTGTGTTTAATTGCAGCGGTGTATTAGTCGTTTTTTCATCTACAATAGGTTCCGGTACGGGATTAGGGTTCTCGCCGAAAATAGCGCCTAAACCTTTGCCCAAGCCGCCTTTTTTACTCATCTTCCAACACCTCATTAGCTAATTCCATATAAACCTGCGCGCCTTTTGATTTAGCGTCGTAATCAATAACAGGCTGTCCATGGCTGGGAGCTTCGCTTAAACGTACATTGCGGGGAATAATGGTTTGGTAGGTTTTTGCTTTAAAATATTTTTGCACTTCTTCCACAACCTCTTGAGAAAGATTAGTGCGGCTGTCGTACATGGTCATGAGCACGCCCTCCAGCTTTAAAGCCGGATTCAAATTGCGCTGCACCAGTTGAATGGTATTCATCAGCATGGTGACGCCCTCTAAAGCATAGAATTCACATTGAATAGGAATAAGCACGCTGCTGGCAGCCGTTAAGCTATTGATGGTCAACAAGCCTAAGGACGGAGGACAGTCGATAAGAACATAATCATAATTATGCTTGACGCGCTCCAAGGAATTTTTGAGACGACCTTCGCGGTTCATTAAGGAAACCAGTTCAATTTCCGCGCCTGCAAGCTGAATGGTTGCCGGTACAATATCTAAACGGTCATAGGCAGTATGCTTGATTACATCCTGCATGGGTACGTCATTTATGATTGCGTCGTAGACGCATGTTTTTATATCACGTTTATCAAAACCTAAGCCGCTGGTAGCGTTGCCCTGAGGATCACTGTCAATCAAGAGCACTTTGCGACCCAAGGCAGCCAGGCATGCAGCCAAATTTACCGCCGTAGTAGTTTTGCCTACGCCGCCTTTTTGATTGGCCATAGCAATTACCTTTACCACTTTGCTTCACCTCTAAATTATAATTATTCTAATATATTGTATCATATTTTAATCGGGCGCGGAAAATTTTTTAGTGCAAAATTTTTCCGTCCCACCCGTGAACAGTAATAGGGGTGGTGACAAGCAGCGCCTTGGCTTTTAAAATGTTAGTAGATAAACGAGCTGCAAAGATCGGTTAGAGGAGCTTAGGCGCAGCTCAAGCAAAAAAATAAAAATTAGGGAGATTATTTTATGAATTGCAAAAGAACGGCAGTTGGCTTTTTAGCCGCTATGATGATTTGCTGCTTTGCTAACAGCATGGAAGCGGCAGGCTTCAGCGCATCTCAATCCTGGGGACCTATTGAAATAGATGAAAAAATTGGCGAAAGCGCAGATGCGCTGCGCATAAAAATTCCCACGACAATAGCCTTTGAAATGCTCGATGACTGCGTAGCTACGTTTGTTAGACCGCATTTTCAAAAGCAAGGCATTCAGCTTACCGACGAAGAAGCTAAAGCGGTTGCTTTTGGCGTACTGCAAATGACAGATTTAGATGAAAGTGACAGCGGTAATAGTATAACCTTCACTGTTGACTATATTGCCGAACAGGAATATATGTTGGATTTGGTTTACCGCAATAAAAAATATCTGCGGGCGTTCATGGAAAATTATGCGGAATATGCCCAACTGGCAAGGGAAAAAGCAGTAGCCGCAAGAAGCTATGTTCAGTATGGCGCTGAAGCTAATACTATGTTACGCTATAACCAAAAGCTGCAAGCATTGTTGATTAAATTTAATTTTATGCGTAAATACTGGACTGCGGGTTATGAACTTATTGTTACTGGCGAGGATGTAAATTTCCGTGCAGAGCCTTCTACCGACAGCGCGATTTTAGATGTATTGGATAAGGAAGAAACCCTATCTCCCGCAGGTGAAAAAATAGAAGCTAACGGACGCAGCTGGTATCCGGCCTACAATGCTCGAGGCGATTTTGGGTATGTTTGCGCCGATTATATTAGGTCGGCAGATTAAATAATGTAATGAAGATATTTAGTTCGTTGATAATAGAATAAAAAATTACAGGCAAAAGCTTCGGCAGCACGCGCAGCCGAAGCTTTTTTACGTCTTAATTTACGCCGGGAAAAGCGTCTACAAATTGGATTTTAATATCCGGAAAGCTGGTTACAAATTGAATAGTAAAATTCGGGAAATTATTGACAAACTGCCACTTGCCTACGGAATCGGGAAAGCTGGTAACCTTTTTAACCTTTAAATCGGGAAACGCTTTTACCACCTGTACCTTAATATCCGCATGGTGCTCTACTACCTTAACCTTGCCCCACAAAGGAATCCCCTTGTAATAGCCGTCTTTAGAAACAGCGCCTGCCGAGCACATAGCAGGCAGCATAACGGCTAACATTCCCGTCAATAATAAAGCCTTAGCAAAACGTTTTAACATCTGAACCACGCTCCTTTACAAAATTTTTAAAATTACTATACCATAAATTTCTTGTTGGGAAAACTGTTTTGCTTTTGCGTAAAGCTTTAAGCTTCGATAATTAGTCGCCCCTCTACCTCGCTTTGTAAATGCTGGTGGCTTGCTAAATATTCTTCTATAACCTCGCGGTAAGAGGTAGCGATAACCTTAAAGCCTCCGTTGGCCTCTACTTCTTGTTGGGTGATATTAAAGAAAGGCTGCAAATTAAAGAAATGGTATTTGCTGATTGCTACCTTATAAATTCTTTGTAAATTCAACGGTTGATTGTTAAAATCAAAGGCTTTAAACTGCTGCTGCCTGCGATTCCACACAATATGCAGTCCGTGGGACAGCTGATAAAATTCCGTATGGTCGCCGGTAAACGCTTCTTCGCGTAAAAAGCGCCGTACCATACGCTGCAGCTGCTCGCCGGTAACATTCAGCATATATACTGCTTCGTTATAGGGAAAACATTCTATAAAATCGGCGTAGCGCACAACTGGTCCAAAATCATAAGAGCGAATTGCTCCGGAACCTAAGAGCACTACATCCACGCCCAGGCTGTCGCACAAAGCGTCCGCCGATAAATTTCCCAGCGCCGTTTCCTGCGTGCGCACGGGATGCGTCAGCTTATGGGCGAAGCGCGTCACAATACGATTATATTTCACATCGGTTTTTTCTTTATAGTGCATAATAAAATTATACATTTCTTCATCTCTGGGACAGGTTGGGTCATTGATAGGAATTATCTGCCAGGTGTAGCTGTCCACCGCGTTTTTATCCGTATCCACCATAATATCAAAGCGACCGATTTGGTCTGTACCGGTGCCTGCCTGCACAATCAGCACATCGTTGACCAAAGCGGGACGCTCCGGCAGCGTATGCGAATGGCCGCCGATAATTACATCCACGCCCCAGGCCGGGTCAAGAATAGCGGCTAAGCGTTTGTCCTCTTCAAAGCCAATGTGCGTTAAAAGAATCGTAAAATCAATATCAATGGCATTATAGGCATTACAGATGCGGCCTACCTCCTCTGCTGCTTCGCCAATATCGATAAAGGAGCCGATATGCTCTTCCATGCGCGTATTGGCCAAAACGTCCTCTGTAATAATGCCGATGAACAAAACCTTCATGCCGTCAATTTCGGCAATGTAGTGGGAGCGGAACATGCGGCGGTGATTAGTGCGAATGTAAAAATTCGCGTTGATAATAGGAAAATTGGCGCATTTCTCTAAAAACAGCAGATGGGGAATACCGTAACCCACCTCGTGATTGCCAATGGTCGCCACGTCCGGGCTTAACAGATTCATAATTTCAATGGTAGATACGCCCTTATATTCGCTGTCGATAACCGAACCGCGGAACATGTCGCCTGCCACACAATAAAGCACGTTTTTTTCTTCCTGCCGCACCTTATTCACATAGCCGCTGAGCAGAGAAACGCCGCCTACCAGCTTGCTGTCAATCTGCTCCGCCAAAAAGTCGCCGTGCATATCGTTGGAATGCAGCAGCGTCAGCTTTTTTAAATTTTTCATACACCTTCACCTCATACATATATTTAAGTAACAGTTTGTAAATTTTCCCTTTTACGAAACTGCCAGAGCCGCAAACAGGAACGCAAAGATAGTTAAGCCCCAGAACAGATATTTCAGTACCGGGCCGAACTCATCCATTAGACCCTTATAAAAGGATTTGCTGACCACCGGGCTTAAAGAGCCATCTTTTTTAATGATGCGCATAATAGGAAAATCAAAAACACTGACGCGAGAAAGCTTTATGAGCCATACTATGCTGATCGATACGGAAATACACCACCAGGGCGCCAGCATTACATAATCCGGTTTTGTTTCGGCTGCCCAGCTCAAGGGTAGAACCATGAGCAAGGGAAAAACATTCCACAGCAGTACCATAGCCATCAGGCCCGTAATGCGGCTGGCGCTGTAAAAGCTTAGCTGTACAAGCTTATCCTTGCCGTCGATTTTTTCCACAAAAACAGGCGTTAGCTGCTTTGTGGGTTCTGTTTTATGCAGCACCAGCTTGTCGCTGCGGTCGCGTTCTGCTTTTGCTTCCTGGGATTGCAGATATTTAGTTCTATACAATGCCTTGCGCCCCGAGCCATAAATGGTGAAGATTATCATACCAAAAACTAGGCCAATCATCCCGGCGAGCTCTAATGGGTCTGCGTCCATACCGGAAAACTTTATGGCCATATAAGCAATAACCGTAATCGCCAGCGTTAAAGCAGTAGGCTCTATAAGCCAGGGATAGCTTTTCTTTTGCTTATTTACTTTAACGGCGACACGTCCGGTCTGCCCGTTGATAGCCAGCTTTAAGCCCTGTCCCTGCCATACATAGGCCGGCAGCAGCGCGCTTAGCGACCAATCCTTGCTCTCCATACTGGATATTACTGTTACGCCCGTGGTGTGCAGAGTTTTTTCAATCGTCGGCAGATAAGCCTCCGACACTTCTTCTAGCGTCCTTTTGTGCAGCTTATTATTATCAATATCCTGCATTTTTGCCCGCTGTCCGGCCAAAAAGCTATATTCAAAGGGTACAGCCTTAGTCCAATCAAAAGGCTCCATAGCATTGAGTACGGCGTTATCCATTTGCTTTGAGCTGTTGACCGCCACATTTTTTATATAACCACGGCAGCGATATTTTTTATAGCTGTCCTCCACATCGCGGAAAATTTCGCAGCTGACGCAGCCCTGCACAACCTGATAGGGCAGATAATAGCCCTCCAGCCGCTTACAGTGCTGCTGAATAGTTTTTGCTTCTTTGGCATTTTTATTTTCCTCCAGCCATTTATCCAGCTGCTTTTTTGCTTCTTCCTTAGTGATAAAAAAGGGAATAATAATTTCGGGAAAATATTCCTGCTGATTAAATTCCTTACGCACCAGCTTGCCGCCGCAAAAATCGCATTTGGCGGTGACCTCGCCCGCAGGCAGCACTACCTGTGCGCCGCAGTTGCTGCAGCTGACAATTTCCTTTTGCAGATTTTGCGCAGCGGTACTTTGCAAAAGCTTTTCTTTATGCTGCTGCCGCCAGTTTTCTACAAAAGCCAGCGTCGTATTAACGTCCGTAACGGAGCCGCAGTGTTGGCAGTGATAATTTTGGTGGATAATATCAAAATCTGCCGGAGCGCCGCAGGATTGACAGGCTATGTACAGCGGCGAGCTTTCTACTTGCTGCCTGTTGCGAACCTGCTGAGCCTGTTGTCGCATTTTGTGATAATCGTTCATTACGTTTTCCATAGCTGCCTCCTTGTAAATTTAATTTGTCTAACCTTCCACATTAAATATAACACTGCGTTTTTGTTTTCGCCCCACCCGTGCGCCGCGTTTTGGGTAGGTTAACGTAAATTTTTGCAAAAAAATTGTTCTTCCCACCCGTAATACTGCTTTTGGGTGGGGATTTTCGCGCAGCTTTTTCTTATAATGAAGCTAAAGAAAACGGCAGCTATATTATTACGCTCTGCAAAGGAGGTTGTGACCATGGCAGAATGTCAGCTTTGTAAACGCGAGATGCGGACGGCAGTTGGTTGTGCCGTCGGCAAGGTACACATTGACGGCAAAATTTATCAGCGGATTAAGGTTGGCGACGTCAGGGATCTTGTTTATCCTATGCAGGACGGCGAACGCTGCGGTGACTGCGGCGCGCTGAAAGGTCATTATCATCATCTTAATTGTGATGTAGAGCGCTGCCACGCCTGCGGCAGACAGCAGATTACCTGCAGCTGCGAGGACGTTTATTGGGACGCCAAGGATATTGAAGGAGAGTGAGTACAATGCGTTTGCGCAAAGCTTTATTTGGCCTGTTAATTTTGGCTATGACGCTGTTAAGTATGGCGGGCGTTGCCGGCGCTGCTGAAGTAAAAGATTTGGCAGGAGTTATGCTGGGCGACGAAGCCACAAACCGCATTTTGGTAAAAGAACTTTATGTATTGCCGGACGGCGAAACGGTGATGCTGGAAGCAAGAGATTATATCAGAGACGCTGAAGGGAGCAAGACAAAGCTGATTACATATATTGGCCGCACCGTTGCACAAGCGCCGGATAATCTTGTTATGAATTACAAAATGACGCGCACATTTGTTGACGGCGAAGAAGTTTCTGCTGTGCGTGATTATAAATATCGACAGCAATTTGAAGTTCTTCCCAGTGACGAACGCAGTTTAAAAATCAGCAGTGAAAGTGATACCGAAGGCATTGTTCCCAGCATCTATGGCTATAATGTTGAGACTACTAATTTTTCTGAGGATTTAGCAATTTATCTGCTGGAATCCATACCTGCCAACGGCGAATTTATTTTGCAGCCTTATAAGCACAATTATCGCTACGTGTTAGTGTGGCAGGAACCGGAGGTCTGCCGCATGATCAGCGAGCAGGTGCAGAAATTTGGCCGCGAATTTACTAACGGTTATGCCGTAAAAGTATTTGACGAAAGCGACGAGTTTCTTGACTGCTACTATGTAGATTACTTTGTGAATAATATTTATACTGCCACCGAGGATGGCTGGAGACTTATCTTCAGTACTATTTCTGACGAAAACGCAGTCGGATGAAATAAGTAAAAAATATAATAATTAAAGGATGTTTTATTGTGAAGAAAAAATTGGCGCTCTTTCTGGCGGCAGCAGCCGTTATTTCCGTGGCTTACCAACCATCTGCTGAAGCAGTTAATCTAGGCAATGTGATTAACAGACCATCCATCGGCAGAGGCACAACCAACAGAAGCGTACTTAATCAAGCAGCAAATAAGGCGGTGAATAAAATGCAAAGCAAAACTATTACTTTTCAAAGCTTACCTCAAACTGCGGCAGACGTAGCCGTTGGCAATGACGCATACAGAGTAGCTGCAATGGCTGTTGCAGCTTTGGCCCGTTACGAAACCAGTCCTGACGATTCCATTGCTATGCTTAACGTGCTTTTAGGCCCTCGCCCCGTAAACGGCATTGACAGCCAATTTATCCGCGATCGTTATCGCGGCAAAGCTTACATTATGCGTTCTTATTTTAAAGGCGCAACTCCCAAAAACAATTACACTCCTAACCAACCTTATGCAGTAGAAATTCAGACCAATCCTTATACTTATCAACAAAAAGGCTATGCACGCTTCCTGGTTGCCAGCGGCGGCGCCGACACTCCGCGTCCTATTACCGTGCGTCAAAAAGAATCTACCGGCGAATGGTTCCTGTGGGATTATAAATCTCTGTTGACCGGCATTAGAATTCCTGCTTCCGAAGATCCTTGGAGCTAAGATTGACTTGTAATAAATTTAGGAGGATATACTTATGAAAAAATGGCAAAAATTACTCTCCACTTTTTTAGTTGGCACAGGTATGTTCTGTGCTGCACTTATCCCTCCCGCGATAGCCGACGCACAGCAAAATAAAGAAGCGGCTTCTCCCGTAATTTTAGATACTGATATGGTTGACTGGCTGGATGACGGCGCAGCAATGCTGATGCTGGCAAAATCTCCCAAAACCAATCTACTGGGCGTAACCGTAGTTTTTGGCAATACTTGGGTAGAAACCGGTACTGCCAGCGCTATCCGTCAGTTGGAAGGCATCGGCGCTGACGACGTACCCGTACTTATGGGCGTCAACGAACCTATTCGCAAAGATCGTTTCCAATATATTGCCGACGAAACTAAACTTTTCGGTCGCAATAAAGATGACCACATGGGCGCGGCAGGCTATCCGCAGCCGGCATCCTGGCAGGAAGCTTATCGCCAAAACTACAAGGCAGAGCCTAAATACACTCCCGAAGCGCAGGCTGCTCCCGATTTTATCATTGACGCAGTGCGCCAGCGCCCCAACGAAGTTACTATCGTAGCTATCGGCAGCGGTGCGAACCTTGCTGCAGCAGTTAAAAAAGCGCCGGACATTGCTCCTCTCATTAAGCGCGTAATTTACATGGGCGGCAACTTCTTCCAACAAGGCAACGTAATGCCTTATGCGGAATTTAACGTGTGGATTGATCCCGAAGCAGAAAAAGCTGCTTTCCGCGCTCCTTTTGGCGAGCAGGTAATTGTTCCGCTGGACGCCTGCGAAAAAATTCACATCACCCGCGATCGTTATTTCGCTATGAAGAAAATGCTCAAGAACCCTATTTTCAAAGATTTGCTGAAAAACCACTGGATGACTCCATTCTTTGAAAATGACCAAGTGCTGGACGACAACTATGTTTGGGATGTACTTTCTGCAGCTATCGCTATTGACCCCAGCGTAATCAAAGAAGAGGTTACTTATCCCGTAGACGTTATCGACCAATACGGCCCTGCATACGGCACTACTATGGCGTACAAAGGCGTCGGCCCCGAAGGCACGCAAAAAGCACGCATTATTCTGACCGTAGACGAGAAAAAGATTTGGAAGATGCTTTATCAGCTTTGCCGTGAGCTGTAAGTATAAGCTACACTTCTTTCCTTCATTTAATTTACGAAAAGCAAAGACTCTGCGCCTTAATGGTGCGGAGTTTTTGCTTTTTTGTGTTTTCCCACCCTTTTGGCGTTGAACGGGTGGGGCGTCAGCGGTTTTTATCCTTTATAATAAAATTAAGCAGAAGAAAAATTTGTACACGGAAAGGGTGATTTTAATGACAAGCAAGCACGCGAAAAAACTTGTTGCTACAATGCTGACCTTGGTTATGGCCATGTCACTTACTGCCTGCAGCAAGCAGGCTAAAGCTGATGATACTACCGGAACGCAGACTTCCAAAACCGAGCAGAAAACCATAAAAAAAATTAACGTTAAAGAACTTTACAGCGAGGACGGAACATCTGTGCCTAAGGACGGCCCGGAAATGAACTACGCCTATCATGTGCCGCAGATAGACGATGCTACGCCGGACGCTGCCGCTATCAATAAAGAAATTGCCGACGTTTACGGCAGAGTTGCGCGGGAAAATTTGCAAAACTTAAAAAATAAAGAACCGATTTATTGCCGCACCATCAATTATGACGTTTATTACAGCGGCAATGTAATGAGCATAGTGGTGCACTATATCAGAGCTTTTGAAAGCGGAACTTACAGCGACACTTTTTTATATGATATGACAGCAGGCAAAAAGCTGACCAATAGCGATATTTGGGCAAGCAAAGGCATATCTCAGGAGCAATATCTGCATGGAGTGCGTCGTGCGGCGGCAAAATGTTTTGACGACCAAAATTGTGCCAACTGGTTTGCTATGGACGAACTTCCAGCTACTTACCATGAAATTAAGGGGCGCACCCTGTCTGCAAAAAATATCAATGCCGACTGTCCGCTGTTTTTGGATAACCAGGGTAATATTCATGCGCTGGTAAATATCGGTTCCATCGTCGGCAGCGATTGGATTTCTAAGGTGCTGCCGGTAGAGTTGGCGCCGCAAAATGCGCCTGTGGAAACAAATAAAACCTTTGATTTTTTGACGGCTACACGGCGGGGGGACAAGCTTACGCTGCGCCTGCATGAGACAGACTGGGGCATAGGCGTAGGCGTAAATAAAGCAAACGGAAGCATCCTTGTAGATTTCGATAAGGATTATAAGGTACATGGACTTTATGGCAATTATACAAAAATGCACTGCACTTTGCAGACGCCAACATGTGAGCTCTTTATCTTTTTGCTGACCAAGGAAGGGCGCGTAGAATATGTGGATGTTACCAGCGGCTTAAAGGGCGGCTATTTCTGCGCCAGCGGACCTCTTGCAGGTGTGGAAGGCGTCCAAGATTTTTTAGAGGTTGGTGCGGAAAATAACGACGGTACCACCGTTTATGCCGTATATAAAAATGGCAAAAAAGTAGATTTGCGCAAGCTTGTGGAAGCAGACCAAACTTCCTTCCACAACAATCTTTCCGTCACCTCGACAAATAAAGCCGAGAACAAGCAGATTATGCTGATTTTGTCTGCCGATGCCAGCGTAGACATCAATTATGAACAGAATTATGCTATGCCTATGAGAGGTACATTAAAATATTTAGGAATGACGGAGCAGGGAGAAATTTATTATCATAATCTGAGCGGCGCTTTTAGCCGCGGCGGCGCTGAATATATTGGCATAAGCGCTTTGGAGTTTGAAAATACTTACAATGAGAAGGAGGAATTATTCAAAGTGTATATTACCGAATTAAGCGGCGAGCCTTTGGTAGGCGATAAGGTTGGCGATAAAAATGTGTTTGTGCAAAGGCTTTCCCCGCGCGGTTAATAAAACGATTGCAACCATCAAGAGAATAATTTTTATTGCTTATCGGTAAACTAAAAAGCTTCGGCACCAGGTGTTAGTAAAACGTCCTGCCGAAGCTTTTTTTGTCGCTATATCGTCTGTAAAAGTTTTCAACTGCTTCTAGTCTATAACGACGTAATGATATACTATTTCCGTAATGACATTGTTTTTGACGGTAAAGGCAATTTCTTTAACCGGACGCATAGCTCCGTCTACCTTTTCTTCTAAATACCAGCGATAAGTATTACTCGAAGCATCAAAGTACATCTCATTCCAGCCTATGTCAAGCATATCCCGGTTAATTTCTTGTAGCTGCGCGTTTGTGAGCTGCTCGCCTACTTCGTGTCCCAGCACCGCAAAACCGGGACCGTGCAGCACAACGGCGGTGGCATCGAGGCTTCCTCCGCCGCCATAGCTTCCGTGCAGTTCATGAGGTCCGATTTTTATCATTTGCTCTGCATAGTGAAATTTTTCTTCACTTAAATTGATGATTCTATCGCTGTAATCTTGACCGCTGGCAGCCGCAAATTTTTTTACGTTGGTAATCCAGGCGCTGTCAACTAAGGCTCTAAAACGTTCAGCTCTGCTGGTGGCGTTGTACGCCGCGTCTAAATAATTGCCTACCATATAGCCCTCCGCTCCGTCGGCGGTTCTGCCCTGCAGCCAAACATAATCATTGCCACGCACTACATTATTTACATAAAATACGTCGCCGTTTTGCAGCATGGTTATTACAGCACAGTTGGTATTAGGTTCGGTACGCACATTAACATCGGTGGCAGTACATTGAGCAGTAAGCGGCCACATAGGATATTTTTCCAGCTCCCGCTCTACAAAATCTGCCTGCAGCTGAGCTCCGGCAGGCTTGCTAAACATTAACAAAGGAGCAAAAACCGCTAAGCATAATACTTTCTTCAACGCTTTGTTCATATTAATCCTCCTTGCTTTTATTTGGTTCCCTAGTTTGTATGGAAATTTAAATTAAGATAAAATTTGGCGATAGCTGCTTTATCTTATGCTAATTATAAGCTATTACGGAAGCTTAAAAACCACCCTTACACAAAAATTGGGGTGGGAAATGACTGTTATCGTAAAAGAAAGCATAATTAGTCGATAAAATATTTTGTTTCAAGCTTCTTTATTTAAGCAAAAGAAACAATTTAAAAAAACTCGCGAAGCCTTGCAGTATGAGCGTCGCGAGCTTTTTTATAAAAATAGTTCACAAGTTTGACATGCTGGGTCTACAAGTATTTTTCATTTGTGACAAGCTTTTTTAGTGCTGCAAGAGCTTCCATAATATAAGCTTAGTCTAAGGAGGCGATAAAGATTCTGCACCCAAGATCTTATTCGGTAAATCAACGGATTTTGTTCTTACGTCAGTTGGCTTTAATTTTGCAAAGCGGCCTGCCGCTTTTGCAGGCTATGGAGCTTTTACAGCTGCGTATGGACAAAAAGCTGCATTTACTTTGTTATCATCTTTACCAGCTTTTGCTGCACGGCAGCACCTTAGCCGAGGCTATGGCTCAGGAGAAGCAATTTTTTCCGCCTTTGGCCATTCAACTGGTTACCGCGGGGGAAGTAAGCGGTCAGCTTAGCGTTGTGCTGGAGGAATTAGCCGCATATTACGAGCAGCAGGAAAGACTGCAGCAGTTTGTTATTAAAATTGCACTTTATCCGTTATTTCTTTTAGGCGCTGCCTTGTGTGTGCTTGTCTTTTTCCTATTATATATGCTGCCCATGTTGGCTTCTGTTTATGCGGGAATGAGTATGCAGCCAACAGGAACCATGGCTCGGTTATTAGCTGTACATAATTTTTTGATAGCGTATCCGTGGTTAAGTGTAGCCGGTATAGCTTTGCTTTTTATATTGGTAAAATATTGCGGCGGCGAAGCAGCGGCATGGATGCTAAGTAGACGTTGGTGTGGAAATTTTTATGGCCTATTATATGAAGTTCGCTTCTGCAAATTGTTGGCATTATTATTGGACAGCGGCATAAATATTACGCTGGCTGTTAAGACGATTGCCGGAACAATGACAGAGAGTCCTTATGAACGGCAGCTGTTGCTTTTAAACAGCAGATTACAGCGCGGTGTGGAGATTGCTGCGTCTCTGGCAGGAGTGGAAGGGCTGTTTTCTCCTATAACATTAAATTTGTTGGGTGTGGGAGCTTCAACAGGCTACTTACCTCAAATGTTGCGTGAAGCAGCAAAAATTGGAGAACAGAATATGCAAGGCAGAATTGCCGGTCTTAAGGAAGTTTTAGCGCCTATATTGCTGCTGTTAGCAGCTTTAATTGTGGCGACAGTGGTTTGGGCAGTTTTAGAGCCGCTGATAGAAATGCTTTCCGCTTTGCCGGAATGATTGAAGGAGGCTTATTATGGTAAAAAAATTTCGCAGTCAAAAAGGCTTTACCCTGATTGAAGTGGTAGCTGCTGCGGCTTTAATCGGCATTTTGGCAACTATGCTCATGCCGTCTCTGTCCGGTGCCAACAATCGAGTGAAAAATGCTAAGCTAAGCAATGATTTAGCCGCTATTGATCAAGCTATTCAGCTTTATCGTATGGACACAGGTAAATTACCTACATCTTTAACTGTTTTGGATAGTACCTATTTAGGAGGCAAGCTGGAGTTTAAGGACGCCGCTGGTGATGACCTTAGCTATGAATCTGCTGCTGATGGTGTTGGATATACTTTAAGTGGCAAAAATGCTAGTGGAGCTACGATAAAATCTCCTGCCAGTGCGGCAGATGCAGCAACAGAACAAAATTAGTCAGCAAGGAACGATTTTATTAGAGCTTTTAGCTGTTATGACAGTACTTGTTTTGGCAGGGACTTTTGTCTTTATCCAAAGCAGAACTGTGTGGCGGCAGTATTATAAAGAGCAGGTTCGTCTAGCTGCCCAGCTTTTAGCAGGCGATTTGCGTAAATTGCAGCAGCAGGCTTTGTTTCAAAGTGATTCCGTAACAAGAACGCTGCGTGTTACCAGTAGTAATAAAAGCGCTTACGGACTTTATGAACGGACACAGCTTGCGGAGCACAAAGCTTTTGCTGATTATAACTGCGGCGATGTGTACATACAAAGCGGTATTGCTTCCGTTGGGTTTAGTATTAACGGGGCGCCATCGACTAACGGCGTATATGTTTTATGTCATAAAAATTTGGCTAAATATAGTTGTAGAGTAGAAGTGCAGCCAATTACAGGAAGGGTGCTTGTTGATGAAGCTCAATAAAAACTCTCCGGGATTTCTTTTGCTTTGTGAGCTGCTATGCTTCAGTTTAAGCACTATATTATTGTTAAGTGCTGTAAAATCTGTGACTAGGTGCTGTTATTTACAGCAGCGTGCTTTGCAGCTGGAGGAAGGCTGGCAAGCCGCGCAAATAGCGGCGGCAGGCTTAGAAGTGGAGGCTAAATGGCAGGTGCAGCGGCAAAGCTTACCGTCAGAAGAACTGCAAGTTGAGGAGGTGGCGGTGTATGCGGCAAACAAAAAATTGGTTTGCACGCTGCTGCAACTATCTCATTAAGTTAAGGCACAAGCAACAGGGGTTTTTGCTGACGGAGCTTGTGTGCAGCTTAGCTCTGGCTGCGACGCTGGCGGCTATGGTTGCTACCGGTTTAGGCAATATAATTGACGGTTGGCAGTATTTGCGGGAACAAATACAGTTACAGCAGGCAGGCTGCTATATGCAAAGTATTTTAGAAAAAAATTTATCTTATAACGCTGTTGCTGTAAATCTTAATGACAAACAGGAAATAGCATATACTACCATTTTAGGCAATAAAAGCGCTTTGATTTATACCAATAAGCAGGGTATGTATCTGCGCACTGTTTCAAGTTCTGGCTCCGGTACTAATCCTGTGTTTGTACCTTCATATACAGTACGGCAGTGGCAGGCACGCAGAATTAGTTCCCGGCAGTTGTATGTCAGCTTTTATCTGCAAGGAAAATATGGACAGCGCTGGTTTGAGCAGTTGTTAACCTGCTATAACGGAGAAATACAAAATGAGTAAGGGTGAAAAAGGCAGCGTCAGTATCATGCTGTTAATAAGCTGTCTTGTTTTGGCACTGCTTGCTCATTTAGCACTTATAAGCAGTAGGCAGCAGTTTAAAGAAGCACAGATGCGGGTACTGGGCAAGCAGCTGCGTCACTTAAATAATTCGTTTTTTGTGGGTCTAGCCGATGCGGAGCTGCCAAGCGGTCAATGGCTGTGTTTTCAAGGGGTGATACAGCCGGGTAAAGAAGCAGTAGAAGTAATTTGCAAAAGTGAATACAGCAGTGACGGGCTGATAAATTTTTTAGAAGTCAAAAGCATTGCTGCTAATTATGCGGATAAGTCCGGGAATGCTGCTGCGGTACAAAGACTATGCAGACTGAAAATGACCTTTGCCGAGGCGCAGAAAAAAATGGCAGGGAAATATGTTTTAGCCAGCAAAAAAGCCACGGGCTTGGAATATTTGGAACAGGAAGATTTATATATACAAGCAAGCACAGAAGAAGTAAAGCTTCCGGCACTTTCTTTTTTCCAAGGCAAAGCTACCAGCAGTATTACTCCAGACGAGGTTGTTGATGAGGGTTTAACCAGACGCTTCACTTACTTAAATTCTTCTAATATATTTACTTTTAAAAAGAACGGTGTTATTCGCGGACAGTCAGTTTTTGGCAACAAAGCAAGTATTATAATTGGCGCCAATTGTCATTTTTCTGACCGCTTGGCAATATATAGCACACAGGGAAATATAACATTGGAGGACAATGTGCGCTTAGATAAAGCCCTGCTGCATGCGTATGGCACCGTTACTATTGGCTCCGGCTGTAAAATTCGAGGACTTATTATAGCTAATAATATTGTTTTGAAGGGTAAATCTACTTTCAGCGCGGATGCAGATGTGTTAGCGGCATTTACTTCCAGCGCCTTTAGTAATTAAAGCATTATCATTGCATAACAAAAAACCATGCTGAACATTTTGATATGTACCGAGAATCTTGGACACATCTATTTACTCAGCATGGTTTTTGTTATAGGAAAGAGGGGAAAGGAAGTTTTTATGTTGCTGTATATTTTTTATTTGGAAAAATTTTATTTAATCGGAGCTGCCGGGCAATCTGGGCAAGGACCAGGCACATTAGCCGGAGCTACTGGACAATCCGGACGGTGATTATACATAGGGCCTTGTCCGCGGAATTGGCCGTAGCCTCTATGACCTCTAAAGTGTTTATCGTTTTCATGGTGCAGCGGTAGATTGGTACGGATAGCCTGGCGTTGCTCCGGAATCATGTTGGCCAGCTTTTCGCGGCGAGCCTGACGTTGTGCAAGATCTTCTTTGATGAAGGCTTCTACCTCGGCTTTTTGTTCTGGGGTTAGCTTACTCATAGCTTCTTCAGCGCGCTTTTCGTAACGCTCCTGACGTTCCTTTTGCCATTTTTCTCTGGCCTCCTGACGTTGCTCGGGAGTCATTTTCTCCCATTCGGCGCGACGCTTTTCCATTTCTGCGCGCTGCTCGGGGCTCATAGGCGGACGTTTATGATGACGGCCATGGTACTGCGGAGCGTTATCGCAGTTTTCCACCAAAATGCAGTTTACGCGTTCGCGCATGGTGGGCTTCTCCGCTTGGTCGTTAGTAGCGGCGAATGCGCTGGCGCAGAGAGCTGTTAAAACGGTACCGGTTATTAAAACTTTTTTCATGTTCAACATTGTCAATCACTCCTTATGTATATTTTGCTATAAAAATTTTTTAATCAAGCTGTTTTGCTTGTCAAGAGAGCTCGCTCCCTTGCTTTGTCTTTATTGTACAGGTGATTTATGACTTTTTTATGTTTTTTGCCATCTTTTTTAGAAAAATTTTTTGTGACGCTCGTCATAATTTTAACATAAATTGCTGATATGCTATAATATAACTAAAAATGACTTTCAGCTACGATGAAAGAGGTGAAAATATAATGAAGAAAATTTTAATCGCTGATGATAATAAGCAGATTACGACCATTCTTTCCGGCTATGCGAAAAAGGAAGGCTTAGAGCCGGTGATTGCTTTGGATGGAGCAGAAGCCTTGAATAAATATGCTCAATATGAGGAAGAAATTGTTATGGTACTTTTAGACGTGATGATGCCTAAGGTAGATGGCTTTGAGGTTTGCCGCCGCCTGCGTAAAGAGTCCATGGTGCCTGTTATTATGATAACTGCTCGCGGTGAAGATTACGACAAAATTATGGGACTTGATATTGGCGCCGACGATTATGTTATCAAGCCCTTTTCCGCCAGCGAGGTCATGGCTAGAGTGCGGGCAGTGCTGCGGCGAATTCAGGTGCAGGAGCCTGCTGCGAAAAATTCTTTGAGCTACGCTAATTTATTTATCAATTTAGATAAATACGCAGTACAAATTGATGGTGCGGAAGTGCCTTTGACTAAAAAGGAGATTGAGCTTTTGTGGACGTTGGCAAAAAATACTACTAAAGTTTTCAGCCGCGATAATCTTTTGGACAGCATTTGGGGTTACGATTATTTTGGTGACAGTCGTACTGTGGATTCTCACATTAAACGACTGCGGGCAAAATTGGACAAATACGAGCATCCTTTGTGGGATATCAAAACTATTTGGGGCGTAGGTTATCGTTTTGAAGGCAAGGCTTGAGGTGTATTATGAAAAACAAAATCGCCTTAAAGCTGATGCTGTATTTTACTGCCGTGCTGGTGGTTTTTGGTTTAATTATCGGCGGCGTATTCTATCAATTTTTTAAGGAGCATACTATGGAGCTGAAAAAAAGCTCTATGATGCGCCAGGCTAAACGTATTGCTGCTGCTATTGGCAATAATCTGCCGCTTTTGGAGCAGAATCACGGCGAGGGCATAGCGAAAAGCAATTTCATGAACTTTATTGATGATATAAATCAGGAAATGGTTTGGGTAGTGGACAGCGAGCGTAATTTAAATGTTAATAAAGAAGCTATGCGCAGACGTATGGAGCAGCGCAAAAAGCATCGTCATGCAGAGCATCGCCCTTTGCCGCCCCAACCTACTGATCCTCAAGACGCTTATGCCAAGCTGCCTGAACATATTCGTAATCATGTGGAAAAAGGTTTTGCAGGCGAGCGTTTTCAAGTAGAGCAATATAATGACTGGCTGGACGGCTTTATGCTGACAATAGGCGAGCCTGTTTATGATAAACAGGGACAGGTCAAGGCTGTTGTTATCCTGCACTCTCCGGTGCAGGGCTTGCGCGACGCTACTTGGGATGGTCTGCGGATTTTGTTGATAAGCTTAGTTACGGCGTTGGTATTGGGTATTATTTTGAGTATTGTTTTGAGCTGGCGTTTTACCAAGCCGCTAAATATTATGCGTAATAATGCCGAGCGTTTGGCGGAGCGTGATTACAATGCGCGCAATAATATTGAGCAAAAGGACGAGGTCGGCGAATTAGCGCGTACTTTAGATGTGTTGGCCGGGCGTTTAAAGCTGGCAGATAAAGAAAGTCAAAAGTTGGAAAAGCTGCGTAGAGAATTTATTGCTAATATATCCCATGAGCTGCGCACACCGGTGACTGTAATTCGCGGCAGCCTAGAAGCCTTGCGTGACGGTGTGATTACAGAGCCGTCCGAAGTGGAAGAATTTCACGAGCAGATGTATAAAGAAAGTCTTTTTTTACAGCGCTTAATCAATGATTTGCTTGATTTATCGCGTTTGCAGAATACAGATTTTCCCATAGAAAAAGCGCCGCTTAATTTGTGTAACGTAATGCTGGATGCTGTACGCGGTTCCCGACGTTTGGGTATGGAAAAGCAAATAGAGATTACGGCTGAGTTTGACCGGGATGTGTATCTGCTGAACGGCGATTATGGCCGTCTGCGGCAAATGCTGATGATTTTTCTGCACAATAGCATTAAATTTTCGCAGAAAAATAGCAGTATATTAGTACGCTTAGTGAAAAACGATTTGCAGATTATTGACCATGGCTGTGGCATGAAGGCCGAGGATGTACCTTATGCTTTTGAGAGATTTTATAAAGCGCGCAGTGAACAGAATAAAAGCGGCAGCGGTTTAGGCTTAGCTATTGCTAAGCAAATTGCCGTGCGCCATGATATGGAATTGTTCTTAGAAAGCGAGCAGGGACGGGGAACAACCATAACTGTACGACTGCCTGAGCAAATAGAATTGGAGGAACAGGACAGTGAGCAAGCTTAATTATGGATGTCAGGATTTAACTGTTGTTATCAGCGGTGGCACGTCAGGCATTGGTTTGGCTACGGCTAAAAAACTGCTTGACGACGGCGCCAAAGTATATCTTTTGGGACGCGATAAAGCTAGAGGCGCAGCTGCGCTGGAAACTTTGCGCGAGCAAACAGGTCAAGAAGCTTATTTTATTGCCTGCAATATAATAAAAAAAGCCTCTTGTGAGGAAGCTTTGGCAGCTGTGGGGAAATTAGAAGCAAAAGCAGATTGGCACTTGGATATTTTGGTAAACAGCGCCGGCGTTTACGCTGAGCAGCGCTTAGAAAATATGACTGAGGAAGATTATGCTGCAATTATGGATACTAACGTTAAAGGCACTATGCTGCTGACGCAGGTTTGTTTGCCTAAAATGTATCAGAGCGGCAGTATTATCAATATTGCTTCTGATGCCGGCGTAAGCGGCAATTATGGCTGTCCTGTTTACTGTGCGTCCAAAGGCGCAATAGTTTCGTTAACGAGAGCGCTGGCTTTAGATTTAGCGCCGCATATTCGCGTAAACTGTGTCTGTCCGGCAGATGTAGATACGCCGCTGTTAGCGCGCCAGTTGGTAGAAGCGGACGGCGGTTACACTTTGGAGGATATGGCTGCCGCTTATCCAATCGGACGCATTGGACGGGCGGAGGAAATTGCTCATGTGATTTGCGGCTTGGCTTCTCCGGCGAACGGCTTCATGACGGGCAGCATTGTTACGGTGGACGGCGGCTTAACCGCAGGCTAAAAAACAACAGCTTTCCGTATCTTGAAAATTAAGGTACGGAAAGCTGTTTTTACGTTCTAAAATTATTCTGCCAGCTCGGCGGCGCAGTTGATAAATTTTACACCGGCGGCAGTCATTTCTTCCATGGCTGCGGCAATGGTTTCCGGCGCAATGCCACGGCAGGCCGCTTTGTTTAAAATAACGTCAAAACCGGCGGCTTTTAATTGCAGCACGGTATTTTTTACACAGTAATCGGTAGCTAAACCGCCGCAAATTACGGTAGTAATACCGTGACAGCGCAAATATTCGATAGCGCCGGTAGACAGAGTATTTTTTAAATCGTGGTAGCAGGCGCCGTAAGGATGCTTGTCCGGTTCAATGCCTTTAAAAATTTGAAAATCGTAAGCCGCAGGGTCAAGACCGTCAATAAAATCAAAGCCTTTAGTGCCGATAATCGCGTGGGCAGGCCAGCGAATATCTAAATCAGGATAGCCTTCGATAGGCGTTAAAGGCGCGTGCTTCTCGTCACTGAGCCACAACGCGTTCATTGTATGGGCGTCGCGGGAGCCAAGACGTAGGCTGGCATATTTGGCTTGCGCGTTAAGTTCGGCAGCGATTTGGTCGCCCTCGGCTACGGGCAGCTCTTGGGGGCATACAGGCGTAAAAGTATTCTGCGCGTCAATATCAAAAGAGGCAATAAATTTTTTATCAGGCAGGTTCATGTACAGACCTTCTTTCTGTTGAATTAGTTTTTCTTCATTATAATATACGGCAGAATATGTGTAAAGGGAGCTTTAGGTAATGTTTGTTATTGCTGCGCAAGCCGTTTTTGCGTTTGTAGATTAAAAATTTGTTAATTTTGTGAAATCGATCATAAATTAGCACTCGCCTGTTGACAGTGCTAACAAAAAGTGGTATAACATAATCAACAAAAGAAAAGAGCTACTGAAACAAGTAAGCAACTCAATTCTGAGTTAAAAATCAAATTGATACTTGCAGCATCAACATGAAAATGCAGACTACAAGCAAAATAATTGGAGGAATGACTTATGATGATGCCTAGTGTATTTGGTGAAAGCTTATTTGATGATTTGATGGATTTTCCGTTTGAAAAAGAATTTTTTGGCCGCCGCAATCCGTTGTATGGCAAACATGCTAAAAATATCATGAAAACTGATATTAAGGAATGTGATAACGCTTACGAAATGGATATTGAATTGCCTGGCTTCAAAAAAGAAAATGTCAGCGCTAAACTGGAAAATGGTTATTTGACAATCAGCGCTGCTAAAGACTTGGAAAAAGACGAAAAGACAGATGAAAATGTTTACATTCGCCGCGAACGTTATGCCGGTCAATGCGCAAGAACCTTCTATGTTGGCGAAGACGTTCAGCAAGAGGACATTAAAGCTAAATTTGAGGATGGTATTTTAAAGGTTACTATTCCTAAAGTTGAGCATAAAGCTGTGGAAGCTAAAAAGTACATTGCTATTGAAGGTTAACTCCTGATTATACCACTTACTCCTTTTCATCCTTTCCTTTTAAGGCTGTCGGCTATACCGGCAGCCTTTTTCGTGTTTTTACAGCTGAAATGGCGGAAGTGAGGCGGATTTTTCCGTTTTACATTGACAAGTTAAGTTTAATGGCATATTCTATGAATATGAAGATTTTAATTTTTTTACTAATATTTATGATGAATATTCTTGCGGGCTGCGGCAGTACGCAGAGCGTAGATAAAAGCAAGCTGCAGGTTGCTGCCAGCTTTTATCCCATGGCAGAATTTGTGCAAGCGGTTGGCGGCGAGCATGTGCAGGTAACTACTTTGGTGCCGGACGGTGCGGAGCCTCACGATTGGGAGCCGTCGCCACGTGATTTGACTAAACTTGGTCATGCGCAGGTTTTTGTTTATAACGGCATGGTAGAGACTTGGGCGGAGCAGGCCTTGGATGCTTTAAGCGAGCGCAAAATATTGCCGGTGGAGGCAGGCAAAATGCTTTTTGCGCGTAATGGTAGACAAGACCCGCACGTATGGGTGAGCCCTAAGCGTGCTATGATTGAAGTAGAGCGGATAACGGAAGCTTTATGTGCAGTTGATGCTAAAAACGCTGCGGTTTATCAACGCAACAGCAAGGAATATTTAGCTAAATTATCAACGCTGGACAAGAAGTTGACCTCTGTAGCTCAAACAGCGCCGAAAAAGGTTTTTGTTACTGCTCATGCGGCCTTTGGTCATTTAGCTGCCGACTACGGCTTGCGCCAGTTAAGCGTAGCGGGTATTTCTGCCGAAGCAGAGCCTACGCCTGCGGATATGCAGCGACTGATTGCTACGGTAAAACGTGAAAAGGTACGCTATGTTTTTTTTGAAACGCTGACCGACCCTAAAATTGCTGCTTTAGTAGCGCAGGAAACGGGTGCCCGGACGGCGGTGCTTGACCCATTAGAAGGTTTGGATGAGGAAGGCCGCAAAGCTGGGTTAGATTATCTCAAAATTATGGAGCAGAATGCTGCTAACCTTAAAAAGGCGTTGAATGAATAAGGATACTATAATGGAAGCAAATAATGTTATTACTGTGCGGGGACTTGGCTTTGATTACGGCGAAGGCTGGGTTTTTCACAAATTAGATTTAGATATTGCGCAAGGAGATTTTGTTGCGGTTATAGGCGCTAACGGAGCAGGCAAAAGTACGCTGTTAAAAATGCTGGCTCACGCTATGCCGCCTACTATAGGCGAAATATATTATTATGGTCAGCCTATTGCCCGCTTCAAGGATTGGTATAAAATTGGTTATGTAGCGCAGAATCCTATGAAAATGCAGAGGGGCTTTCCTATCAGCGTGGAGGAAGTTGTCGCTTTAGGTTTACTAAAGTCTGGCAGCTTGTGGCAGCGCTTTGGGAAGGAAGAAAAGCAGGCCGTAGAAAAAGCTTTGCAGGATTTTCAGCTGATAGATTTGCGTAATCGTAAAATTGGCGAGCTTAGCGGCGGACAGCAGCAGCGAGTATTTTTGGCGCGCGCTATGGTGCATCGTCCGCAGATTTTGCTGTTGGACGAGCCTGCTACCGGCATTGATACCGGCTCCAAAACGGCGCTTTACGCTATGCTGAAAGCTATCAACCGGGAGCAGAATATAACTATCGTCATGATTTCCCATGATTTAGAGCTGGCGGCGGACGCTGCTAAAAGCGCTTTGTGTATCAATCATGGCATCTGCTTCCGTGGCGAAGTGCATGCTGCTTTGCAGCATCATCATAAGCACGGCTATTTTTATCGGTAGAGGAAAAGAAAATGCTGGAAATGTTAGAAATGGAATTTATGCAGCGGGCGTGGCTGGCTGGTTTGATTATGGCAGTCATCTGCCCGTTGATTGGCAGCTTTTTGGTGCTGCGCCGTCAGTCCTTGATTGGCGACGGCTTAGGCCACATTGCCTTTGCCGGTGTAGCGGGAGGCGCTTTGTGGGGCTATAGTCCTGTTTTGAGCGCTGCGGCCGCTACGATTATTGGCGCGTTGGCTATCGAAAGAGTGCGCACACGCTTGAGCGACGCTGCCGATATGGTGCTGGCGATATTTTTTTATAGTGGTATGGGCTTGGCGGTTATTTTTACAGGCTTGAATAAGGAAGGCGGCTTTAATTTAGGAAGCATTCTTTTTGGCAGCCTCATGACAGTAAGCAGTAAGGATTTATTGATTGTTACTGCCTTGGGTTTTTGTACTGTGATTTTTGTAATGCTGTTTTACAGACCCCTACAATATATAACCTTTGATGAGGTTTCGGCCAAAGTTGCAGGACTGCCGGTGGAACGTTTAAATTTGCTGTTGGCCTTGTTGACCGCGCTGACGGTAGCGTTATCCATGCGCATTGTAGGCTTGCTTTTGGTTTCTGCCATGATGGTTATTCCCGTAGCCTGCGCCTTGCAGACTGCTCGCAGCTTTGCGGCGACCATTGTGCAAAGCATGCTTTACGGCTTATTGACCGTATTTTTAGGTTTGACCGTTTCCTATTACGCTAATCTCGCTCCCGGCGGCACCATAGTGCTGACGGGTACGGCGTTATTTCTTTTGAGCAATGTAGTAGGCAGCAAACCGACGGCTAAGCAGCCTGCGTCTCACCGCTGCCGCATTTGCGAGGAAGAGGGTAAGGATGATGAGAGCTGATCTGCATATTCATACTACCGCTTCTGACGGAACTTGGACGCCTAAAGAATTAGTGGAGCAGGCGCTGTCGGTTGGCTTGGGCGTTTTTGCCGTTACCGACCATGACAGCGTAGCCAATGTAGCGGAAACTGCTGCTTTAGCTAAAGCAGCTGGCCTGAAATTTTTGCCTGCGGCGGAGATTTGCTCTACCAAGAAAGACTTATCCTTTCATATTTTAGGCTACGGTATTGATATAAATAATAAGCATTTGCTGGAGCTTATGCGGCATAATGAAAATTTACTGCGGCAGAAGGACATAGACAGCATCGCCTTGCTCAAACGCGACGGCTGGCCGGTTGATTGTGAGGAGTTTGCCGCTTATACTTATGACAGGCGGCGCGGTGGCTGGGCGGCTTTAGCTTATTTGGAGGACAAGGGCTTGTGCAGCGGTGTCAATGATTTTTTTCAACGTATTTTTACCGCAGAGCATGATTTGTCTTTTCCGGAATTTCCGCCTATTGGTCAGGTTGTAGAGGCCATTCACGGTGCCGGCGGCATAGCGATTTGCGCTCACGCAGCCAGCGGCTTTCATGGACCCGGGTTGGAACGGGTAATGGATTTATTGCGCACAGAGCCTTTAGATGGTTTTGAATGTTATCATAGTGGTCATAGCGAAGCAGGAACGCAGCGCTTATTGTGTCACTGTCAGAAACATAATTTATATATTACCGGCGGCAGCGACTGTCACGGAGCTTTTGTTCCGGGGCGCGCACTAGGAGTACCTTATGTAGATACTTCTATGCTGAAGCTAGGGAATTTATTGTAGGAAGATAAAGTAAGGAGGAGTAAAATGACAAAGTCCAAAGTGTATTTTACAGATTTTCGCACAGCTTACGGCGGTTCCAGCTTGCCGGCGAAGCTGCAAAAGCTTATGAAAAAGGCTGGCATTGAAAGCATTGATTTTAATAAGCAATTTGTTGCCATTAAGCTGCATTTTGGCGAGCTGGGCAATCTTTCCTATCTGCGTCCTAACTATGCTAAGGCTGTGGCTGATTTAGTAAAAGAATTGGGCGGCAGACCGTTTTTGACCGACTGCAATACGCTGTATGTTGGCAGCCGTAAGCATGCTTTAGAGCATATGGATACCGCTTACGAAAACGGCTTTAATCCGTTGGCTACCAACTGCCACGTTATTATTGCCGACGGTCTTAAGGGTACGGACGAAGCCTATGTGCCCGTAAAAAACGGCGAGCTGGTTAAGGAAGCAAAAATTGGCCGCGCAATTATGGATGCCGATATTGTTATTTCTCTGACCCATTTTAAAGGCCACGAAATGACGGGCTTTGGCGGCGCCATTAAAAATTTAGGTATGGGCGGCGGCTCCCGCGCAGGCAAAATGGAAATGCACAACGACGGCAAGCCTAAGGTTAATCAAAAGAAATGTATTGGCTGCGGACGCTGCGTAAAAATCTGCGCTCACGGCGCGCCTTCCATTACCGACCGTAAAGCAACGATTGACGTCAATAAATGCGTAGGCTGTGGCCGCTGCTTAGGGTTGTGTCCTATGGATGCAATTCATGCTCTTAACGACGCCAGCAAGGAAAACCTTAACAAAAAAATGGCCGAATACGCGCAGGCTATCTGCCAGGATCGTCCCAGCTTCCATGTTAGCTTGATTGTGGATGTTTCTCCCTATTGCGACTGCCATGCCGAAAACGACGCGCCCATCGTGCCCAATATCGGTATGCTGGCTTCCTTCGATCCCGTTGCTTTGGACCAGGCTTGCGCTGATTTAGTAAATGCTGCGCCTGCCATTGCTAATTCTGTTTTGGGCGAGCATTTAGCCGCTGATGCTGCAGGCTGCGCCGGACACGACCATTTCCACAATACTACTCCGGAATCAGAATGGAAAAGCTGCTTAGCTCATGCGGAAAAAATCGGCTTAGGCACCCGTGAATACGAATTGATCACCATGAAATAAAAAGTGAGAGCAACTTTTAGCCAGACCAAGAATTTTTTCCGAAGATTTTAGAAAAAGCTTCGTTAAATGTTCGACTTTTTTGACGGCATGTGGTATTATATTACAGTAAAATAATAATGTTGATATTAGGAGGCTTTATCAATGCAAGAATACAAACCGTTCAAATCCGGCAAGGTTCGTGAAATGTATGACATCGGTGACAGCATCGTAATGGTAGCTACCGATCGTATTTCTGCGTTCGACGTTATCCTGAAAAATGATATTAAGAAAAAAGGTACTGTGCTGACTCAAATCTCTAAGTTTTGGTTCGATTTTACTAAAGATATCGTTCCTAACCATATGCTTTCTGTTGATGTGCAGGATATGCCTGAATTTTTCCGCAAACCCGAATTTACCGGCAACAGCATGAAATGCAAAAAGCTGGAAATGCTGCCAGTAGAGTGTATTGTGCGCGGCTATATTACCGGCAGCGGCTGGGCCGGCTACAAAGAAAGCGGCGAAATCTGCGGTATTAAATTACCCGAAGGCTTGCAGGAATGCCAAAAGCTGCCGGAAGTTTTGTTTACTCCCAGCACGAAGGCTGAAATTGGTGACCATGATGAGAATATCAGTGTAGAACGCAGTATTGAAATTTTAGAAAAGCTGTATCCCGGCCGCGGCGAAGAATACGCTTTGAAGCTGCGCGATTATACTATCGCTATTTACAAAAAATGTGCTGATTACGCTTTGTCCCGCGGTATTATTATCGCAGATACCAAGTTTGAGTTTGGTTTGGACGAAAACGGTGAAGTAGTATTGGGCGACGAAATGATTACTCCTGACTGCTCTCGTTTCTGGCCTTTGGAAGGCTATGAAGTTGGTCACGACCAACCCTCTTACGACAAGCAATTTGTACGTAACTGGCTGAAAGAAAATCCCGGCGCCGGCTATGAGCTGCCCCAGAATGTTATCGACAAAACCATTGCTAAATATATTGAAGCATACGAACTGTTAACCGGCGAAAAATTTGCTTTCTAATTTTAGAAAAATTTGTAAAGATTGAAGCGTTTTTTGCAAGTCGGCAAAAATTTAAAAAAAAATACACTAAAACTGTTTACAAGGAATAGTTGGTGTTGTATAATTTCACCATGAACAACAACGGTGTTGCACGTTATAGCTATCGCCGTTGTTGTTTTTTATTTATTTTAAAATGTTTATCCTGCTTCTGTCGCGTGACGTAAATATCGCTATAAAAAAGAGAAAAGCGATTCGTGGAAGCGGCCAATTGAGGGGACTTTTGGAAATGCTGAAAGTAGTAAGCACTGTCGGCGAAAGCCGGCAGCAGGTCGCGCGCAATAAAAAACCCGCTTTGTCAGCGGGTATTTTTATTTTACACAATCCTTATTAAATTAAAGCCCTGGGTATCGCAGCTGACCAGCTTATAATTCACACCTTGGCGCAGGCCCTCAAAGGTTTGCACGTGATTTTCACCGTGGATGTGACCGTAAACGCAAAATTGTACTTGATATTGCTCTAATAAATCGGTAAACAGCGTTGCTTCCTCCGGTGCAAAAAGCGGCGGATAATGAAAGGCTGCGATAATTTTTTCCGGATTTTGTTTAACGGCTGCGTCTAAGGATAATTGCAGGCGGATGGCTTCGCGTTTATAGATTTTTTCATCTTCTGCGGAAAAATCTTCTGAGGAAGGCAGTATCCAGCCCCGCGTGCCGCAAACTGCCGTACTGCCTGCCATGATACAGCCGTTCTGTAAAAATTCAAAAGCGGCACCGTAAAGCTGCTGCATTTTGGTAAGGCTGGACCACCAATAATCGTGATTACCTCGCAGCAATAATTTGCGTCCGGGAAGCTGCGCCAGCCAGCCAAGGTCATCAGCGGCGTTTTGCAAGCCCATGGCCCAGCTGATGTCGCCGCAGATAATTACGGTATCCTCTGCCTGCACCGTTTGCAGCCAATTATTTTTAATTTTTTCTTTATGTCCCAGCCAATGCTCACCAAAAATTTCCATGGGTTTGGTTGGCGGCTCGCCTGACAAATGCAGGTCGCCGATGGCGTAAATGTGCATAAAAACCTCGTTTGTTTTATTTGTTTAAAAGCAGCGCTTTTAGGTCTGCCATAGTAGCGGCATAGTGGTCTGCGCCTGCTTCTGCCAATTCGCCGGGAGCGGCAAAGCCAAAGCCTACGCCGATACAGGCAATGCCGTTGGCGTGGGCTGCCAAAACATCCTCGCGGCGGTCGCCGATAAGCGCCACGTCAGCTTTTTTCTCCGGCGTATCAATGTTCCATTTGCGCAGCGATTCCGCAACTACCAGCGCTTTATTATCGGTTTTACCGTCCAAAGAGCAGCCCGTAACGTTTTCTAAAAAATCGTTAAAACCAAAATGGTCGGCAATGCGCAGCGCAAAAACCTCCGGCTTAGCAGTACACATGCCTAAACGAAAACCGCCAAGCTTTAATAAGCCTAACAGCTCCATCATACCGGGATAAACCTTGTTTTCCCAAATGCCGATATTAGTGTAACGTTCGCGGTACAGCTCCAAGCCGCGTTCTGCCTGCTCAGGCGTAAAACCAAAATATTTTATGTAGCTGGCGCGCAGGGGCGGGCCGATAAAAACCTCCAGCTTTTTTAAATCAGGCTCGTCGATACCCATTTCGTGCAGAGCGTGCTGCACACATTTGGTAATGCCCTCGGCGGAATTGGTTAAGGTTCCGTCTAAATCAAAAAGTAAATTTTGGTACATTTATAGCTCCTTGTTCTAGGGATTTTTGATATTTTTGCAAAATATATCTTGATTATACCATATTTTTTTCAGAGGTGGTAAAATATCTTCAAAGGTTTTTTAGCGATATATATTTGTGAGGGGGATTTATGATGACAGTAAAGCTTTTTGAAAACAACTCTTTGCTCAAAGAATGTGAAGCAGTTGTAACTGCTTGCACCGAAAAAGACGGTAAATTTTTTGTAGAATTAGACCAAACCGTATTTTTTCCCGAAGGAGGCGGACAGCTCAGCGACCGCGGCAGGCTTAATGATATTATAGTAGAGCATGTGTCGGAAAAAGAAGGTCATATTTACCATGAATGCAACGCGCCGCTGGCAGAGGGAACTGCCGTAAAAGCGGTTTTAGACTGGCTGGTGCGTTTGGACAGAATGCAGCAGCATTTAGGTGAGCATATTTTGTCCTTTGCCTGCTGGAAGCTTTTTGCGGCTAATAATGTAGGCTTCCACATGAATGAGGACAGCGTTTTTATTGATTTGGATAAGGAATTGACGGAAGCAGAGCTGTTGCAGGCGGAGCTTTTCACCAACGAAATTATTTGGGAAAACCGTCCCGTAACCGTCAATTATATGGATAGCACGGAAGCAGTAAAGCTGAAGGATAAAATGCGCAAGTTCAACAGCAAGCTGACGGGACTGCTGCGTATTGTCAGCGTGGAAAATGCCGATATCTGCACCTGCTGCGGCACCCATCCTCCTTTTACGGGGATGATTGGCAGCGTAAAAGTTATTCGTCGCGAAAAGCATAAAAACGGTTGCCGCGTAGAATTTCTGTGCGGCCGCAGAGCGTTGCTGGACGCGGATAAAAAGAACAGCGTGCTGCTGAACGTGGCGGCAAATCTTTCCACTAAGCCGGAGCTGGTGCCGGAGCATATTGCTAAGCTTAAGGAAGATATGCAGTCCCAGCTGGACGCTGTCAAAGGTAAGCTGCTGGCTATGAACGAAAAAAATCTTACGGAGATTTTAAACTCCGCGCCCGTAAACGGCAACGGCGTAAAAATTGTGGCTTGGCCCTTGGACGGTTTTGACGCCAAGGATGTTAAGACGTTCATTCCGAAGGTTACGGCTAACGAAAATGTTTTAGGCATTTTGGTAGCGGCTAAGCCTGAACGCATCAGCTATGCCGCCGTCGCCGGTGCCAATACCAACGTAGATTGCTGCGCCGTGATGCAGGAATTAAATAAGGCCTTTGGCGGACGCGGCGGCGGTAAAAGCGACTGCGCTCAAGGCGGCAGCGACTTCTGCGCCGATTGGGAAGATAAATTAGCCGCCGTAGCAGCTAAGCTGGCGCAGTAAAAATTTACAAACCGAATTATTTTTCTTCGGCCGCCATGCTTTGCAATTCTTCGATATATTCGTTTTCTGTAAGCACGTAGATAAAATCTCCGGCCATCAGACGAGTATCGCCGGTAGGAATTAACTGTTCTTCGCCGCGCTTAACATCTACTAAAAGAGTATTGTGCGGCCACTGGATATCTTTAATAAATTTATTGGCAATGGAACTGCCGCTGCAAATAGCGATTTCTACTACATTGCGCTGTTCTAAAGCTGCCGGCGCAGGCTTATTCTTTTGCAGCATACGATTTAAAAGCTCTTCATAAATTGGTTTAGAGCGGCAAAGTTCGGCAATAACGAAGGCGACCATGGCAGCAATAGCAAGAGAAAGAAGCTGTTGATAGGAAGCAGTCATTTCCATAATCAGAACTGTGCCGGTAATAGGCGCGCGCACGGAGGAAGAAAAAAGCGCCGCCATAGCGATAACGACAATATTCGCAGCGTAAATAGGCTCAATAATTTGCAGTCTGATAAGCACATTGGCGCAAATACTGCCGCTTAAAGCGCCGATAACCAGCATAGGCAAGAAGAAGCCGCCGGGAACGCCGCAGCCGTAGCTGATAAGTGTGAACAGTAGCTTGCCTGCCAAGAAGAGCAGCAAAAGCTGCAAGGAGACTGGCGTTTTGGCAACATGGTTAATAAGATTGTTGCCGCCGCCCAAAACCTCCGGTAGAAAAAATCCTAATATACCGGCAGTAATTAAAGCAAAGATAATTTTGTGCAGCTGGCTTTTGAAAACGGGTAAGCCGTAAAAACGGCCGATATTCAGCAGACCTTTGTTGAAAATTACACCGGCAAGACCTGCGAACAAAGCGACAAGAATTACAAGACCGTAATAATTTAGAGGCAGTAATTGTAAATCCGGAATATCAAAAACTGTTGCGCGGCCAAAAAGCGCGCGGGAAATTACCGTTGCAGTCATGGCAGCTGCCATGGACGGTAGCAGTACCATGATAGAAAAATTGCGGTGCAGTTCTTCTAATGCAAAAATAACGCCTGCTAGCGGCGCATTAAAAGCAGCGGCTAAACCGGCGCTGGCACCGCTGGTCATCAGGTAGCGTTCTTCCATGCGGGTACGTCCTAAAAGGCGGCTGATGCCTTGGGCAGCGACAGCTCCTAATTGAATGGACGGACCCTCGCGACCTAAAGAGAGACCGGCACCGATACCTAAAATTCCCGCCGTAAGTTTAACCCACATAATATGAAACCAACGCATTTTTATTAAACCTAAAAGCGCACCTTTAACCTGAGGAATACCGCTGCCTGCGGCCATGGGCTCGTAGCGTGTAAGCTTGTAGAGCACGGAGGCAATTAGCAGCAGTGCGGCAAACCAGCAGGCGGAGCTGATCCAATCGCGCAAGGCAAGCTCGTGGTAAAGATGTTCGCGCCAGGCTTCCGCTTCCGTAAGCCCCCAGCGAAACAGGCTGATAACTAAGCCGGCAAAAATTCCTGTTAAAATGCCTTCTAAAAATAGGCGCAGGCGAAAATGGTGCCAGTTACTGATAGATTTATATGTTCCCATGATTTGTTTTCTGTCGTTCATTTGCTTTGCTCCCCAATTTTTTCATATATTATACCATTATACTCCAGGGTATATGTTCTGCTAAGCTCTGCGTTCGCTTGCGGCTCCGCAATTGCTAAGCATTCACATTATACCACAAGGGTATATAAAAAAGGCAGCTCACCTAAGTGAACTGCCTTAAAATTTTTCTGCGAGGAATTAAGCGTTGGCATCCTTATCGTATTCTGGATCAAATTTAGGGTTCAAATAATTTTGGAAGAGCCAAGCCAGTACCGCGCCGGAAATATTGTGCCAAGCGGAGAATACCGCACCGGGAACGGTAGCGGCAGGCATAGCGGCAAAGTGCGCTTTAGCCAAACCGGTTGCCAAACCGGAGTTTTGCATACCAACCTCAACAGAAAGAGCAATAGCTTTTTTCCAGCTCATACCGCAGAGACGGGCAAGACCGAAGCCTAAAGCGTAGCCACAGCAGTTGTGCAGAATTACAACCAACATAATCAGACCGGAAGTTTTCAAAATTAAATCGCGGCTGGCGCCGATAACACCGGCAATGATTAAAGAAATGGCAATACTGGAAATGGCGGGAAGATAATCAGTAGCGGTAGCTGCCAGGCGCGGCAGGAAGGATTTAACTGCTAAGCCTAAGCAAATTGGCAGAATAACAATTTGCACGATAGAAAAAAACATGCCGACAGGATCAAAAGCAATTTTTTGGCCGATAATCATATAGGTGATAAACGGCGTTAAAATAGGAGACAGCACAGTAGAAACGCTGGTCATAGTTACGGAAAGCGCAACATCGCCTTTGGACATAAAGGTAATTACGTTGGAGGAGGTGCCGCCGGGGCAGGTGCCCACGAGAACAACGCCTGCGGTCAGCGCAGGGTCGAGATTAAAAGCGGTAGCTAAAAGATAAGCCAAACCGGGCATAATTAAAAATTGCGCGCAGGCGCCAATAAGAACGTCGGCAGGGCGCTTAAGAACTAAAGCGAAATCGTTTAAATCCAAAGTTGTACCCATACCAAACATAACGATACCTAAGAGGCAGCTAAGCACGCTGATGCCGCCGACTTTTCCTAATACCCATAAAAAATTTTGCGGCATAGTCATACCGAGGATCAGAAAGATAATGGCGATAACACCAAAAAACTTACCAATCATTGCACAAATCTGTTTCATAAAAATAACCTCTTTCCCTAAAAAATAATTGCGGAGGAAATTCCCCCCTTGGAAAAATCCGTACTGTGAAGTACGCTTCTTCCTTTATGTTTTAAATGCCCTTATTATAGCAAAAAAGTGATGATAAATAAAGAGATAGTCACAAAACCGGTTAAGCTTTTTAAGTAATGGGTAAAATGTGTTATAATATTAATAAAATAACACCAAAATTGACGGAGGAAAATTAGTTGTATACTATCAGCAAGAATTATCGTAAGGAAATTGTTATAGAAAAATCGCGTTTTATCTGTACGCTGCAAAAGGTTGCCAACGAAACAGAAGCGCAGGATTTTATTAAAGCAATGAAAAAAGAATTTTGGGACGCTACGCATAATTGTTCCGCTTATATTGTAGACGATTTAGTCCAGCGCTCCAGTGACGACGGCGAGCCTAGCGGAACGGCAGGCCTGCCAATGCTGGAGGTGCTGCGGAAAAATCAGCTGGTAGGCACGGCGGCAGTGGTAACGCGCTATTTTGGCGGCATTAAGCTGGGAGCAGGCGGCTTGGTACGCGCTTACAGCGGCAGTGTAGCCGGAGCAGTGAAGGAATGCGGCCTGGCAGAAAAAATTTTGATGAGCCGTTTTAGCTTTTTGTATGACGTAAACAGCGTAGGGCGCATTTTAAATATCCTGTATCAGCAAGAGCTTTTTGAAATTACTGCTGTGGAATATAATTTGCGGGCGAAGATAATTTTGCAAATGCAGCACAGCCAAAAGATCAAAGCCGAAGCTTGGCTGACGGAGCATTTGAATATGCCCGTGGAACTGGAATTAGAAGGCAGTGAATATGCTGAAGTGCCGGTAAAATAAAACAGAGAAAAATTTAACACTGATGATGGAGTAACTAAAATTTTTCGGTATATTGGTATGTTTGACGGGTATTAAATTTTTAATGAGCGCTATGCAGTTTTATATTTTTAAATAAGGCAGTAAAGCTGCAAAAAGCTTATCCAAAGCCGGATAAAGCTTCTCCTTTTCAATACCGGCGTAATTCATCAGCAGCGTGTGGCTATTGTCGACGTGTTTTTTGTGATAGTAATCGGATAAGAATTTGATTTCCAATTCGTGCTCCAAAGCGGTTTGGCGCAGCGTACTGTCGCTGGCGTCAGTAGCTAAATGCAGTAAAAAGTGCAGGCCGCTGTCCTCACCCTCTACTTTGAGGGCAGAGGCTGCCGGACAATTTGCCAGATAATGCATAAGCTCGTCACGTTTACTACGGTAATAGGTGCGCATACGGTTGATGTGTCGTTCAAAATAACCGTCTTCAATAAATTTAGCCAAGGTAAATTGCTCAAAATTAGAAACTGTGCAGGAATAAAAGCCAAGCTTTTCGTAAAAAAGAGCTGCTAAATGCATAGGCAGCAGCATGTAGCTGATGCGGAAGGTGGGCGCCAAAGTTTTAGAAAAAGTGTTGATGTAAATAACTTTTTCTTCATTGTCAATACTCTGTAACGGTGGAATGGGTTTACCGAAAAGACGAAATTCGCAGTCGTAATCATCTTCAATGATGTAGCGGCTATTTTTTTTACCGGCCCAATGCAGCAGCTCGTAACGGCGGCTGACGGGCATAGTAATGCCTGTGGGAAATTGGTGCGAGGGTGTAATATGCAAAATATCGGCATCGCTGCTTTCCAAAACGTCGGCGCGGATGCCCTGCTTATCCATGGGCAGATAATGGCAGCAAACGTCATTAGTTCGGTAAATAGCCGCCAGCTGCGGATAGCCCGGATCTTCTAAAGCGTAAATATATTTACGTCCTAAAAGCTGTACAATCAAATTATAAAGCGTCTGTGTACCGGAGCCGATGATAATTTGCTCGGGCAGTACGGAAAGTCCGCGGAATTGATAAAGATGTTTTGCCAATGCCTGCCGCAGCGGCAGAACTCCACCGACAGCAGTATCGCTGACGAGGGAGTGTTCGTCAGCGCTGGTCAGCGTATTGCGCAGCAGCCTGGCCCAAATATTATAAGGAAAAGTTTCGCTGGGAACGCTGCCGGTAGCAAAGCTAAGCGTAACAGGCTTGGCCTGCTCTTGCGGCTGATAGGCTGATTGACGCGGAGCTTTAACAGCAGAAAATTTTTGCTGTTGTAATTGCGCAACGTAATAGCCTCGCTTAGGCTCGGAATAAATATAGCCTTCTACTAAAAGTTGCGCGTAAGCGTTTTCCACCGTAATCAGGCTGATGCCTAAATTTTTGGCTAAGGTGCGTTTAGACGGCAGCTTTTCTTTAGCCTTTAAGGTGCCTGCTGCAATATCGTTTTTAATACATTTATAAAGATGCGCATACATGCTTTCACCTTGCAAATCGGCAAAACTATAAGTCAGCATAATTCTATCCTCCAAACTAACAATATCTAAATGTCGGAAATTTAGCAAATGAATATGTTCAGATAGCTTTATCATACTACTTATCGGCTGTGAGGTAAAGTAAAAAGAAAGAGGTCGTTATCTTTAGTTAATACAATAAAAATATGTTAGTCTTCTCCTTAGAAAATGCAAAAAAACAAGTGAAAATTTTATCCAAAAATCTATTGACAAAAATACAGGCGTAATATAAAATACAAGTATCGAGAGAATTTGAGCATATTGAAATTACAATAAGTTCCATAAATTACATATTGAATTTTGAGAGACTGAGAGAATAAGAGTTTATTCTGTCAGTCTTTTTTGTTTTTAGGATATGTAATATTTGTACGAGAGTGTTCTTGTTTTCTATGAGAACAACAATTAAAAACTAGCTAAGGTGCCTATTATGTAGGGTAAATTAGGGAAAGCAGTGTAAATCTGCTACGGTCACGCCACTGTGAAATTTCTTGAATAAGTTTGAGGGGATTAAGTCAGATCGCAGCCTTAGTTAAGTTATATATTTCTGCGAGAGACGGAGTGTATACGAGTAGTTTGCCTATGTGTAAGTATACTTGTATCCTTTTCTGTCAGCGCAGAAAAGGATATTTTTTTACGCTGGTGTCCGGAAACCGATGTGAATAACAATATCCGCTTAAATAAAAAATAATGAGTCTTCATAAATGAAGAAGATGAAAGGAGATCTAATTATGAGCGTTGAACTTTATGCGTTATTTTCCTACGCATTCACTGCAGCAATTGCTCTTGTTATGATTGGTGCTGTAGTGCTGCTCAATAAGATTATGGGTAGTAATGATGAAGGAGGTATGGAATAATTATGGATTCTGGAATTATTGCACAATTATTCCCTGGCATTGCATCTTTGATGGTACAGGATTCTACCATTGCAATTGCTAGAATTGCACTTATTGTTTTCGGTTTTGTGTTGGCCTATTTGGGCTTTAAACGTGTACTGGAGCCTTTGATTATGGTTCCTATGGGCGTTGGTATGATTTGTATCAACTGCGGCGTTTTGTTCTTGGATGGCGGTAAAACAGGTACTTTGTTCCTGGATCCGTTGATTTCTGATCCTGCGGCTTTGGTTGATATAATGCAGATTAATTTTTTACAGCCAATCTATAATTTAACTTTTAGTAACAGCTTGGTTGCTTGCGTAGTATTTATGGGTGTTGGTGCAATGTGCGAGATTGGCTTTATCTTAGCTAATCCGTGGACTTCCATTATCATTGCAATCTTTGCTGAATGCGGTACCTTCGTAACGTTGGTTCTTGGCGTGCATCTTGGATTAACTCCTCCGGAAGCGGCTGCGGTTGCTTCTATCGGCGGCGCTGACGGACCCATGGTTTTGTTTACTTCTTTGATGTTAGCTCCGCATTTATTTGTACCTATTTCCGTAATCGCTTATCTGTATTTGTCCTTGACTTATGCAGGTTATCCTTGGCTGCTGAAATTGATGGTACCGAAAGCTTTGCGCGGCAAAGATATTATGTACTATGCTCCCGAAGTTCCTAAAGCCAAAAAATTCATTTTCATTTTAGTATGCTGTGCACTGCTCTGCCTGCTGCTGCCGATGGCTGCTCCGCTGATTATGTCCTTCTTCTTGGGCATGGCTATTAAAGAAGCTGAAATCGTTCCTTACCAGGATTTGATTGAAAGCACTCTGCTGTACATGGGTACTTTGATGTTGGGCCTTTTGCTTGGCACTTTGTGCGAAGCTTCTACTCTGCTGAATCCTAAAGTTGCTCCGCTGATTGTTTTGGGTGTTTTGGCTTTGACCGTATCTGGTGCGGTAGGCGTTTTAGGCGGCTATGTAGTTTACTGGTTTAAGAAAGGCGATTTCAATCCTGTAGTTGGTATTGCCGGAGTTTCCTGCGTACCTACTACTGCTAAAATTGCGCAGCATGCCGCTGAAGACGAGGATCCGTTTGCTGTTGTAATGCCGGTTGCAATGGGCGCTAATATAGGCGGCGTTATTGTATCCGCTATCGCTTGCGGCGTATTTATTGCTACTATCGGCATGGTAAAATAAATTTGGGCAGCAGATAGTTTTGTTGTCCTAAACAAAGCTTTTATAGAAGGCTTTTGAGGCTTAATTATGAAAATACAGCTCCAACAATTTGATGTTTTAGAGTCAACTAATGTTACCGCTGTAGCCTTTGCAAAAGAGGGTGCTCCCGAAGGTACTGTCATAGTTGCGGAACGGCAGGAGGGCGGCCGCGGAAGAATGAAACGCGCTTGGAATTCTCCCACAGGAGGACTTTGGTTCAGCGTTGTCCTGCGTCCGCACATAGAGCCGCAATATGCTGCTCAAGTTACTTTGCTAGCCGGTGTTGCCGTTGCCCAGGCGTTGCGCCAGATTTATCAAACCGACGAAATTACGATAAAGTGGCCTAACGACCTATTGCTGAAAAGCAAAAAGATTTGCGGGATATTATCCGAAATGCAGCTTGATGAAAACGGAACAATAGATTATGCTATTGTTGGCATAGGCATTAACGTAGCTTTAAATCCTAAGGATTTTCCCAAGGATTTAAAAGAAATAGCTGCTTCCCTTAATGCAAGCTTTAACAAAAATTATACTTGTACGTATGTACTTGCTAAGGTTTTGCAAGAGTTTGATTTTCTCTATCAACAATGGTTGATAAAAGGTGCGGACATGGTTATCAATCTGTGGAAAAAATTCAATTGTACCTTAGGCAAACAGGTTTTGGTTAAGGATAATGATGAAGTTATTTTTTCCGGCGAGGTTATCTCTATCGACGAAACAGGTGCGATTGTTGTTCGTAGTAAGGAAGGAGAGCTACAAAGCTTTGACTTTGGCGAAATAAGTATTCGTTAATTGAGAGAAGGAGTGAGAAAGTATGGCTGTAGTATCGGGGGAGTTTATGGCAAACAGCATCAAAAGTGCTGGCGGTGCGGCAATGTTATTATCTTTAACACAAACACTTTATGATGAGGGTATAGTTAAGGATTTAGTTGCTAAAAGCGGTTTTCAAGCAGTAGTAACAGAAGTTGGCGGGAAAACAACATATGATGATTTTAATGAAAAAGTGAATCGAGCTGTAATAGGTGCCTGTTTAAATTCAGGTATCATTAATAAAACAGGTAATGAAATTCATGCGATTATCCATGCTACAGAAGAAGCGAAAAAAGGGATTTTAGTGAGTGTGAATACTAGTGCAAGTTTGGCTTTAAAAATTGCTGTAGTAAGAGATGAGCATTGGATAGCAGTTGCCTTGTTTGGCAAATCAGCACTGCATTATATGACAAATCATGAACGTGCAGGGCTGGGAGTAATGCATATATAGTCAAGCAGACAATTAAAAAGTGGTGAATGAGAGAGTGAGAACAGAGACATACTTCTGCTTTGGCTCTCTCTTTTTGTTTGACTAAATATATGGTTTTTATTCAGAAAGGAGAGACCGTAATGGAGTTCAAAAAAGTTACTCGTGAGTGGGACACTCTCAAAAAGGACGCAATGGAGCGTGCTAAAAATGCCGCTCACTTGGTCAAGGAAGGAAAAATTGTTGATGCTAAAGATACTGTTGCCTTGTTGGAAGCAGTAATCAAACCTTTTGATAAGGTTAACATCGAAGGCAACAATCAAAAGCAGGCTGACTTTTTAGCAAAATGCTTATGTCAGGTTGATCCTGCCAAGATTCATGATCTGCACATGGTTCAATCTGTATTGACTCTTCCTGAACATCTTGATGTATTTGAAAAAGGTATTGCTAAGAAACTGGATATGTCCTTCTCCGGCCCGCAGGCTGGTCGTATTGCTCAATTCCTGCAAGAGGGCAAGCTGGAGCTCGGCGCTATCCACACCTACCTCGAATTGTATGGCCGTTATTTCCTGGATTTGACCCCGCGTGTTGCTTTAGTTGCCGCTACTATGGCTGACAGAGAAGGCAATTTGTTCACCGGCTTCAGCACGGAGGATACTCCGGCAATTGTTGAAGCAACTAAATTCCGTCAAGGTATTGTAATTGCTCAGGTTAACAAAATTGTTGATAAGCTGCCCCGCGTAGATATTCCTGCTGACTGGGTTGATTATGTAATCCAATCTCCTAAACCGTTCTACATTGAGCCTTTGTTTACCCGTGACCCTGCTTTGATTACCGATGCACAGGTACTGAAAGGCATGATGGCTATTAAAGGTATCTACGGCGAATATCAGGTAGAATCTATGAACCATGGTATTGGTTTTGATACTGCTGCTATTGAGCTGCTGCTGCCGACCTACGGCGAAGAGCTGGGACTGAAGGGCAAGATTTGCAAGAACTTTATTCTGAATCCGCATCCGACCCTGATTCCTGCTATTGAAACCGGTTGGGTAGAATCCGTACACTGCTTCGGCGGCGAGCTGGGCATGGAAGATTACGTAGCTGCCCGCAGCGACATCTTCTTTGTTGGTCCGGATGGTTCCATGCGTTCTAACCGTGCTTTCTCTCAAACTGCAGGCCATTATGCGATTGATATGTTCATTGGCGGCACGCTGCAAATTGACCCCTATGGCAACTCCTCTACCGCAACCGCTAACCGCGTAGCGGGCTTCGGTGGCGCTCCGAATATGGGCTGCGATCCTAAAGGCCGCCGTCATTCCTCCGGCGCTTGGCTGAAATGCGGCGAAGAATACGCTCTCAACAGCGAGCTGTGGGGTCCTGTACGTCGCGGCAAACGCCTCGTTGTACAACTGGCAGAAACCTTCCGCGAGAAGCTGGCTCCTGGCTTCGTAGAAGAATTGGATGCCTTCAAGCTGGCTAAGAATGCTAACCTGTCCATCGAGCCTGTAATGATTTACGGCGATGACCTGACCCATATCATCACTGAAGAAGGTATCGCTTACCTGCCGAAGTGCCGCAACATGGCTGAACGTACCGCTGCTATCCGTGGTATCGCAGGCTTCACCGAAGTTGGTATGAAGGCTGATCCGAAAGAAACTAAACGTCTGCGTGAGCTTGGCATCATCAAGACTCCGCAAGATTTGGGCATCGACATGAGCAGAGCAAACCGCTCCATGCTGGCTGCTAAGAATGTTCATGATCTGGTTGAATGGTCCGGTGGCCTCTATAATCCGCCTGCAAAATTCAGAAACTGGTAATAGGAGGATAAGACAATGGCATTACTTAATCTTGAATTTGAATTTGAATCTGAAAATACCCAAACTATTAACCCTGAATGGTTCCACATGGGCGTAACCGGCAGCGGCGATATGGAAGTTATGTTCATTAAAAAAGATCTGGGCGGCAAGGTTGAAGCCAAAGTTTGCACTCCTGTAGTTGGCTTTGACGCTGTTTGGAAAAGTATGCTGAACAAATTCGTTAACGATACCGGCGTTGGTAACATCGTTATTGAAATTAACGATGATAATGCTACTCCTATCGTAGTATATATGAGATTGCGTCAAGCTTTAGCAGAAGCAACGGCAAAGGAGGAAAAGTAAGATGAAAAGTTGGAACGAGCTCGAAAAAAGCAGCTTCTTTGATGCTAATGCCCGCGAGCGTGCAGTTGGCATGTGCGATAAAGGCACCTTTACTGAATTATTGAATCCTCTGGATCGTTTTGAAAGTCCGCATCTGCCTGTACTTGGTACTGCAGTAGAATTTGATGACGGCACCGTAACCGGCGTAGGCCTGGTTGGTAAACATCCTCTGTTTGTTGTTTCCATGGAAGGCAAATTCATTGGCGGTGCTATCGGCGAAGTTAACGGCGCTAAAATGGTTAATACTTTGCGCTTAGCTTTGAAAGCAGCTAATGATATTAAAGCTGCTCATCCGGACGAATACGATGTACGTCGTCCTATCGTAGCCATTTCTTTTGAAACCGGCGGCGTTCGTCTGCACGAAGCAAACGCAGGCCTTTTGGCACATGCGGAGGTTATGGACGCCATTCAAGACTGTCGCCGCATTCTGCCGATTGTTGCCGTAGTTGGTTCTAAAGTTGGCTGCTTCGGCGGTATGGGCTTCGTAGCTGCTGCTACCGATGTTATCGTAATGAACGAACAAGGCCGTATCGGGTTGACAGGTCCGGAAGTTATTGAGCAGGAAATGGGTAAGGACGAATTTGACGCTTCCAACAAAGCATTGGTATATCGTACTACCGGCGCTAAACACAAATACATCATCCAAGACTGCAATTATCTTGTAGAAGATGTTATTGGCGATTTCCATAAGACCTTGGCAGAGATTGCCGATATTCCGATGGATAAGATTGAAGAAATGCGCCGCATTGGTTCCTTGAAGCTGGTTCAGGAGCAACAAGACTTGGTAAAACTTGTTGGCGAGATGCAGCCTAAAGATTCTATGGATTTGTGGAAATATTATGGTAATGAAGACCCTGCAGCACTTCCGGAAATGACTACCGAAGAATTCCTGAAGGTTGTTAAACGCAGAGTTCGTGCATAAAAGAAGGAGGTAAAGAACATGGATGAAATGGAAAACACTATGATTGGCCGCGGTCGCGACGCAATTGAAATGATTGTTGACGCTGGCTCCTTCGAAGAAAACAAAATTGGTAATGCTGAGGTTGACGCAGAATATGGTCCCGGCGCCGTAGTCGGTACCGCAAAGCTGGAAGATCAAACTGTTACCGTTATTGCTAATGATGCTTATGCTTTCAATGATCGCTTCCCCGTAGTATTTGGCGGCGTTATCGGTTTAGAAGAAGCTTACAAAATGGCTACTACCGTTTACCGCACTATGGAAGCTGACCAAGATAAACCCCTGGCTGAAAAACGTCCGATTGTGTTGATTGTTGACACCCCGGGCAACGGCCCCGGCAAAATGGAAGAAATTGCCGGCATGAATAAAGCAACCGGCTCTTATCAGCTGGCTTTGGCTGAAGCTCGTAAAGCCGGTCATCCCATTGTTGCAATGGTTATCGGCCGTGCCATCTCCGGCGCATTCCTGTGCCATGGCCTGCAGGCAGACGAGATTTTGGCTCTGTCCACCGATTTCGGCACGATGATTCACGTAATGCCTATTACTTCTATTTCCCGTATCACCAAAATGGATATTGAACGCTTGGAAGAACTTTCTAAAGTTAATCCGGTATTCGCTCCCGGTGTAAATTTCTTCTATAACCTTGGCGGCGTAAAAGAAATTGTTAATAAAGTAGAAGATATGCGCAGCGTAATTGCTAAGCATGTAAAAGAAGTACAAGAGTTGAAAGCTAACGGCGAAATTGAAAAGCTTGGCCCTTGGGGACGCGGCTTGGACGGCGATGCCCGCGGCGGTCGTGTAACTCGTCTGAAAGCTATGGCCAAGATGAACGAAGAATTTGCTGCTGTAGCTGACAAATATATCAACGCTTAATTAGTTTAGAAAGGAAGGGGTAGTATGAAAGGAATGCTGGCAGAAATCGCCAATATGGTAAAAGATTTTGGTTCCGCACCAACATTTGCTGAAATGCCTCGCAAGACATTAGCTGATAAAGGGATTGCCGGACCAACTGCTGCTCATACCATAGAAGAGGTTCATACTCCCCTTAATTTGGCTTATCTCACTTTTACCACGGGCTCGTCTGCTTTTCAGAATATTGTCGGTATAACCTTTGCGGAGCTGCCGCAAAGAATAAAGGCTTCGTTGACTGTATTAAAGCGAGCCGGACTTCAGCCCGGAGATAAGGTTTTAGTTACCTATCCGCCTTTGGTTAATGTGTTTTCCGGTGAATCCTTTAAGCAATATGGTTTGGAATGGCGTTTCTTGGTACGTTCCAGCAGAGATGCTTTTCTGGCAGCGCTTTACGAATTCCAACCTAAAGCTGTAGTGGGAGAATCCTCTTTCATAAGAGCGGCTTTAGAGGACGCCAAACACATGGGCGTTGCAGATGAACTACCGCAGGATATTATTTTGCTTACCGCCGGTACGCCGTTGGATTTGGAATTACTGCCGGTAGCAAAAGCGGTTTTGAACGCGCAGGTACATGATTTGTACGGCTGTCAGGAATTTGGCTGGTTGTGTATGGACGGCGTTCCGCTGCGTGAAGACATAGAACTGGTAAAGCTGCCAACCGGCAGCGGACAGGAAATGTTTGAATTGGTTGTAGGCGGACTGCCTATGGGCGACAGCTTTCCTGTTTCTGCAAGCGGGCATGTCTGCAATAAAGAAGGCAAAATTATTACCTATCGCCGCGAGCGTACATATCCGGAATATGAAGTGATTGTCAAAGCAACAACGCTTGCTTCTACGGTAACCTTAGGCAGAGTAGCAAGATCTATATTAAGAATTAAAGGACGTATCGTAAAAATTAGTCCTCAGGTAATTACCAATGCTGAACATACGGTATTGGAATTACGTCCGGATTATATTAGTGCTGGTGAGCAGAAAGGTATCGTTATAGAAGGTCCCGTAAAGACAAAATTCTTTGACGATATGGTTCAGGCTCAGTTAGATTATCAGCAGAAAGCAAAGGCAGACCCGACATGGACAAAACGCAGTTAAAAAGGCATGATTTAGTCTTTATATCGCAAGCTGGGAAAGACAAAATATGGGAAGAGCTTTCAGACCAATATCAGGGAAGAGAATTATCCATGGTACGCGATGTACTTTTAGGAGCTAATGATATTCCCGGATTTGTGCGCCGCAGTGACGAAAGGCCCGAGGAAGTGGCTTTAGGCTTTGTTCATCCTCAGCGCATCAATGGCAATCGTATCCGCATAGCAGCTTTTACCGGAGTAGAAAATGTAGAGATTATAATGACGCCTTATGAGGTTATGCAGCGTAAAGTGTTTACTATTAAAGGAGCAACTCGCTGTATCGAAACCATCATAGCATTATATGCTTTGGCTGATGAATTTGATTTGCAAATCGGCGTATTAGGTTCGGCTGCCTTAGAGCTGGCAACAGGCCTGCCGTATACGGATGAGGGCTCCGATGTTGATGTTTTGCTGAAACCAGCCCCTTACAACCGGCTTTTAGATTTTTATCGTACAGCTAAAGAAAATTTCAGCGATATTCCTTTAGATTTTGAATTGGATTTACCTAATGGCTATGGCGTTAAGCTGGCTGAGGTATTTATGGATACCAAGACGTTGCTTGGTAAAAGTTTAGATAGTGTAAACATATTATATCGTAAAGATATAATACAATATTTGGTTTGAAAAGGAGAAATAAATCATGGAAATTAAATCTCGTGTACCCGGCAAAATCGTTCGTTTTGAAAAACAAGTTGGCGAGCAGGTAGCAGTTCGCGACGTATTGATTGTTATGGAAGCAATGAAAATGAAACAATTGGTGCCTTCTCCGGTAGCAGGTGTAGTAAAAGAGTATAAAGTACAACCCGGCGACCGTGTAAGTGCAGGTCAAGTTGTTGCTATTGTTGAGTAAAATTCAATTATCAAAGGAGAAATAAATCATGGAAATTAAATCTCGTGTACCCGGCAAAATCGTTCGTTTTGAAAAACAAATTGGCGAGCAGGTAGCAGTTCGCGATGTACTGATTGTTATGGAAGCAATGAAAATGAAACAATTGGTGCCCTCTCCGGTAGCAGGCGTAGTAAAAGAATATAAAGTACAACCCGGCGACCGTGTAAGCGCAGGTCAAGTTGTTGCTATCGTTGAATAATTCAGGCTTCTAAAACTGAATATTTTAAGCCTTTAGTTGTTTCGCTGCTCTGTAGGTGCAGAGCAGCGATAATAAAAAATTGTACTAAGGTGGTGTAATAATGGTTATTTATGGTGTTGCATTACTGGCATTCTGCTATTTAACTGGTGTATATCTTGGTGATATTCTTGGTGCTTTGCTTGGCGTAAAAGCTAATGTTGGTGGCGTTGGTTTTGCCATGCTGTTCCTGATTATTCTTAGTAATAAGGGTATCGACGCAGGCTGGCTTGATAAGAAAAGTCAGGAAGGTATTGCTTTCTGGTCCGCAATGTATATTCCTATCGTTGTTGCAATGAGTTCTATTCAAAACGTAGCTGCTGCTCTTTCCGGCGGTGCCGTAGCGGTTTTAGGCGGCGTTCTGGGTATCGTTTTAGGATTCATCTGCATTCCGCTCTTGAGTAAATTGGGCGGTCAAAAAAACTAATAGGAGGTGTAAATTATGGATTTAATGGCAATGTTAACTAAAGTATTGACTAAGAACGGCCTGATTTTTGCATTCGTTCTTATTGGTCTTACTAACTTAATTGCTTATAAAATGGCAGGCTTGACCAAGGGTCGTATTCACGGTTCTGCAGTAGCCATTTTCTTCGGCTTGGTTTTGGCTTATATTGGCCACGGTGCTAAGGGTATTGCTTCCATTCCTATGTTTGCCGGTATCGGCATGATGGGCGGCGCAATGTTCCGTGACTTTGCTATCGTATCTACTGCTTTCGGCGCTGACCTACGCGAAATTAAAAAAGTAGGCGCTGTCGGTGTTCTTTCTTTAGTATTTGGCTTGGTTACCTCTTGGATTGCAGGCGTAGCCATTGCTTATATGTTTGGCTATCGTTCTCCTGTTGACCTTTGCACCATTGGCGCAGGCGTTGCAACCTTCGTTGTTGGTCCTGTAACCGGTGCTGCATTGGGCGCTTCTTCCGAGGTTATTGCAATTTCTATCGCAGCAGGCGTTGTAAAATCCGTTTTGGTTATGATTATGACTCCGTTTGTTGCTAAAATGATTGGTTTGAATAACCCTCAATCCGCAATGGTATTTGGCGGTATCATGGGTACTACCTCCGGTACTGCAGCCGGTATGGCGGCAGTTGACCCTAAATTGGTTCCCTACTGTGCAATGACGGCAACCTTCTATACCGGTTCCGGCTGCTTGACCTTCCCGTCCATTTTCTATTTGCTGACTAAAGCAATTTTTGGTTAATCAATATGGTATAATACAAAGCATAAGCTGAGGAGAAAGTTGGTTAGTGTTATGAATGAGCAAAATATTTTACTTCAAAGAGTAGACAACGATGAAATAAAAATAATTAATCAATATTACACTTGCCAGCTTTCCTCCTTCGATGCTGACTTACAGAAAACCAGTCAGTATTTAACGCAGGCTATTTTATTGGAGGTTAACACGCATCCAAAACCGGGCTTGGTAACAAGATTATCCAATGGTTCGCATAATGATATGAGTATTATAACTTTCATGATGAGTTCTGCGGTACTGAGTAAGGCTTTTCAGGATTTACAGGATATTGGTACGGCTCATCAAGGTTCGCTTGATGAATTGTTCAAAAAAATTCGTTCTTATGGAATTAGTGCCGAACGTGAATTATTAAGAGTAACTAAAGGAATTAATACTCAAAGAGGTATACTTTTTGCCGGTGGTTTAGTAAGCGGCGTAGCAGGCTATGCCATGAGCCACGGCGGCGACAGACAAGCAATTATTCCGTTGCTAAAAAATATGACTGCTGGCTTAGTTGATAAAGAATTGCGTTCCTTGGCATATAGGGGAACTACAGCCGGTGAAAAACTTTTTAAAGAAAGCGGTATTACCGGGATTCGCGGCGAGGTAGAAAAAGGTTTTCCCAGCGTTCTTAAGCACGGATTACCGGCGCTAAAGCAGGCAGTTGACAAGGGTGCAAATTTAAATGATGCTCTTGTGCAGACGCTTATTGCACTAATGACAGTAGTAGAAGACAGCAATGTAGTTTGGCGTACAGATTTGGCAACTTTGTTTGAAGTTCAGAATATAGCTGCCAACATTTTAGCATTAGGCGGTGTGTTTACCGATTTGGGCAGAAAGGCTATTGCTAAAGCAGAAAAATATTTTGAATCTAAACGGATAAGTCCGGGCGGCAGCGCTGATTTGCTCTCCATAACTATAACCTTATATTTACTTGAAAATAAGGAATTTCCATACGATATATTTTAGGGACATTGGTATATTAGGAAATTCTTGACATACAACACAAATGCGATAAAGACTCCTCCATTTTGCATGGTAAGGTTCGGTAACAAGCCGAACCTTATTGTGCATTAAACAGAAAGAAGAGGGATATTCATGATAAATTTTGTTTTGCAGGCTTTAGACGGTATTTTTACCATAGTTTTTGTAGTGGCAATAGGATATTGGTTAAGTAAAAAAGGTTGGTTTGACGAGCAAAGCAGCGCTTTAATAGCTAAATTAGTTACCTCTGTTTCTTTACCGTTATATATGATTACCAGTCTGACGAAAAATTTTACCTTGCAAAAGTTATTACAGCTGGCTCCTGATATGCTGCTGCCGATTGCTTCTATGCTGCTGGCTATGGTTGTGGGCAAAGCTGCTGCAAGGCTGCTCGCGGTACATCAGGGGCGGCGCGGCGTTTTTATCACCAACTTTTTTATTGCCAATACTATGTTTATAGGCCTGCCTGTCAATTTAGCCTTATTTGGTGATGAAAGTATTCCCTCGGTAATGCTTTATTATATGGTGAATTTAATCTTTTTTTGGACCTTAGGCGTGCAAAATATTGTTGCCGACGTAACGGGCAATCATGAAAAGATTTTCTCCAAAAAAGTATTGCAAAAATTGTGGTCACCGCCGTTAATGGGCTTTGCTGCGGCAATTTTGTTAATTGTTTTCAATATACAGCTGCCGCGCTTTTTGTTGCGTGGCTTTCAGTATGTAGGCAATTTAACTACACCGCTGTCGCTTGTTTTTATAGGTATAGAAATAAGCAAAATAAACTTACGTGAATTTAATTTTGAAAAGGATATTGTTTTTGGCTTAGTAGGACGCTTTTTAGTTTGTCCTTTATGCGTACTTATGTTGGTGCCTTTAGTAGCAGTTGCGCCTATTTCTGTAAAGGTGTTTACCATGCAGGCAGCGATGCCCGCTATGACGCAGATGGCCATAGTTTGCAAGCAATATGGCGGCGACAGTCAATATGCGGCGGCGTTGAGTTTTATTACTATCATATTTGGTTTGCTGTTAATTCCGGTGTATATGACTATTGTCAACGTATATTTTTAATACGAGAAAGGTGGTAAAAAATGGAGCCTGAAAAAATTATTCGTAAAATGTGGAGCTCTAATGCTTTTATGAACGTCCTAAAAATTCAAATTAAAGAAGTGCATTGCGGCGGCGCTACTTTAGAAATGCCCATTGATTTTGATATTCATACCAATCATTGGCTGGGGGTTCACGGCGGCGCAATGGCTGCTTTGGCAGATTGTGTTACCGGGATTACCTGCGCTTCGGTTGGCAAAATCTGTACTACCTTAAACATGAACATTAACTATATCAGCAATGTACGCGGGTTGGGAGCTTTAACTGTTACCAGTGAAATTATACATAACGGACAGTCAACGATTAATCTGGAAGCAAAAATTAAAGATGACGCAGGAAATGTTATCTGCAATGTTACCTATATTATGTTTGTGATGGATAAATTGCGTGAAGTACCGGAGAAGTGGTAACACTGCACTATTGTTCTTATAAAGTTTTAACGGTAACAATTTATAAAGTAAAATAAAAAGCAGCAAGCTGTGACACTTTGCAGTAATACAGCTTGCTGTTTCTTTATAAATTTTATTTAATGAAGTTTTTGTGATTCAAATATGGAACATAGCGCATATAGCTAAAACCATAATTGCCGCTGCCGAGTAGGTATGTTTTTTACTTAAGGTATACATTGCTAAAATACTTGGAAGAATCACAATCAAGACTTATTTGGTTAACATATTCAGCACCTCTTTTTTATTTTAGGAATACTCCTGTTATGCTTCAATTAATAAAACTGCAATTCAGTCCGGTATTTATAATCATGGTTGCAGAATTATACCTATAAATGAACCGAAATGTGTGCGGCCAATATCCTTGCTGTGGCTTAAAGATAAAAAGTTAAGTTTGGTAGCAAAACAATTTCAGGAATTTCTTAAATTAAATTTTTGCAAGCAGTAAAGAGGCTTGCCTTTAAGAATAATAAGTACAACGCTGCGGAATTATAATTTTGTAATTATGGTTTCCGTAGCTTTTATTTATCCGGGTTGTACATTGGTGTGTTTTGGGGTCTTTATTAGGCGTTAAAGCTAATGTTGGCGAAGTTGGTTTTGCAAGATTGTTTTTGATTTTAATTACTAATCATGGTGTTAAGCATGAATGGCTTGACAAAAGCATTTGATGTTATTATAATATCAAATATACTGAATGCTGGTTATAAAAATGATAGTAATGCCGCTAACAGAATAGGAATTCACCACTCCTACAATTCTGTTAGCAAGCAACACTATAAATAACCATTATACCAAAAAGGACAGGAGCCAAAAGCTTCTGTCCTTTTTGGTATATGCGTTTTTTATAGTTTATTTTGCCAGCTCCAGCATCAATTTTACGACGGAGCTTTCCGTGGTATCGAGACCCGCGCTTTCAGCGCCTAGGCGTTGAGCGAGAATACCCATAGGATAGGTATCTAAATGCACGCCGTCATAAAGGCATTGGGTGTTGCAAATAATTTTTATTCCATGTTGGAGCAATTTTTTCAAAGTGGGCAGCCAGTTATTATCGCCGTTGGGAACGCCGCCTGCGCCAAAGCCTTCGATAACTAAGCCTTTGTAGCCTTGCGCCAAATAATAATCTAAAATATCCGGCGTAGTGCCGGGGATTATTTTGATGACGGTAACTTTGGACTCCAGCTTGGTATTTACGCTGAATTTTCCTTCACCGTAACCGCCGCCATGCAGCGCTTTTTTGTGCCAAAAAAGATGATTGTGATTGATGGTGGCCAAAGGCGGGCGGTTAATGCTGGCAAAGCCGTTAAAATCCTGGGTATAAAGTTTTTTGGCGGCAGCGCCGTGAATAACTTGATTACCAAAAACCAAAGCTACACCCTGTAAATCACTGCAAGCCGCAACAAAAGCATGATAAATATTATCCGCTGCGTCACTGCCGGGCTTTTGAATGGGCAGCTGCGCGCCGGTAAGCACCACCGGTTTATGACAATTTTGCAGCATTTGGCTTAGGGCCGCTGCCGTGTAAGCCATAGTATCTGTTCCGTGAGTAATTACAAAGCCGTCATAGCGCTCATAATTTTCCGCAATAGCCTGCGCAATAACGCACCAATGCTTAGGTGATAAATTACTGCTGTCTAAATTCAAAAGCTGACGGGAAACAATAGCGCAAAGTCCATCCAGATCAGGTACCAGCCTGAGCATTGCCGCAGCGTCAAGCGCAGGAATCAAACCGTCTGCGGAGGGAACGCAGGCAATAGTACCGCCGGTAGCAAGCATAAGAATTTGTTTCATAAATAAATTCACCTCTTTGGAAAATCAGCACCGGTTATAAATTAAATTAAATGTCGGACAATTATCTGTATTTATTGGTGTGCTTTTTACGCTGATGCTCTACGCGGTAATCTGCCTGCGTTTGGTATACTTGATAAATGTACAGCGCGCACAAAGGTACTACAATGAACATACCCAGCCAGCGATTGTTAAAAAAGTAGGAGCCTGCCATGCCTACAATCAGGCTGACAATAACTACAAACAGCATATTAACCTTGTATTTCATGAGTAATTTTTTCATTCTTATAAAGCCTCCTAAAATAATTGATAAACTTATGAGTGAGCAGCAAAAGCAGCTTTGCCCTTGCTGTTCTAAAAAGCATGTTGGCAAGCCGGTTTTTAAATGGACAGCAGCTCTTGAGGAACAATAATATTTTTCGTAGGAATTTTATTTGCGTCAAAAATTGGCAGCAGTTCTGCGGCGCCGATAGGTTCAGGTTTGTCTATTTGTCCTGCCATGTGCGCTAAATAGCCGATAATAGGCTCCGGACTGCCAAAATGACGGCGAAGCACGCTGATTTCCAAATCTTTATCGCGTTTCGCCAGCCTGCGTCCGTCGGGCGCTACTAATAACGGAATGTGGCAAAAGCTTGGGGGAGTAAAGTTTAATAACTTATAAATATATAGCTGCATAGGCGTGGAGCTTAAAAGGTCACAGCCTCGCACAACCTGCGTTACCCCCATAAGAGCGTCGTCAATAGTTACGGCCAGTTGATAAGCAAAAACTCCGTCGCTGCGGCGGACAATAAAATCACCGCTTTCACGGACTAAATTATAACATTGATTGCCGTAATGACCGTCTGTAAACTTTAGCGGAGCGTTTGCAACCTGCAAGCGGTAAGCAGGCGCACGCAGCTTAGATTTGATTTCTCGCTCCTGCTGCGAGATGTTGCGGCAGGTTCCGGCGTAAATAGTGCGTCCGTCGCTGAGATGGGGCGCTTCGGCTGCGTGCAGCTCGGCACGGCTGCAAAAGCACGGATAAATCAGCCCCTGCTGCTGTAAGTGTGCAAAATATTTTTGGTACACAGCGCTGCGCTGACTTTGAAAATAACTTTCGCTGTTTTCGCTTGCGTAAGCGCCTTCGTCCCAAAAAAGTTCCAGCCATTCCAAATCACGAGCCAGCGCGTCGGCTTTGGCGTGGGTACAGCGTTGCGGGTCTAAATCTTCAATGCGCAGAATTATTTTGCCGCCAACGCTTTTGGCATACAGCCAAGCAAGCAGGCTGCAAAAAATATTACCCAAATGCAAAAAGCCGCTGGGAGTAGGTGCAAAACGACCGACGGTTAAGTTAGCCGCAGAAAAATTTGTGGGAGAAAACATTGTTAGGCACATCCTTTTATCCTTACGCTTATATTTTATCATATAGGCGACTGCTTGTGTATAATATTTCACAGTAAAAGCTGCTGTAAAAATAAGTATGCGTTGATTTTTTACCAAGATATGCCTATAATGAAAAGCAGGAAGGGTAACGATATAAAAAAGTATATTAAGGAGGTGCCGTATGGCTGACGAAAGAATTACTGACGGATATAAGGACAGTGCTGATATTGAATGGGAAGCGGAAAAAATTTGCCGCTGGGCTGCCGCCCGCGCAGGCGTGATTGTGGTTGCGCCGCTTATAGGCACTATGACCTTAATGGCTAATGAGGTTTATATGATTACCCGTCTGGCAGAGCTGCGGGGAATTAAGCTGAACGAAAGTGCAGTTTTGGGACTTTTAGGTTCTTTGGGCGCTACTTTTGTGGGACAGACTTTGGTAACGCTGATTCCTTTTGCACCTATCCAAATACCTGTGGGCATTTCGGTTACCTATGCCGTAGGTAAGGTGGCCAACGCTTGGCTTAAAGCCGGCAGACCGGAGGATATAGCGGCTTTTAAAGAGGTTTACGAAGAAGCTAAAGCTGAGGGTATGGCAAGGTTCAAAGAATTTAGCAAGCTGAACTGCAAAGATGAGCCTTTAGGTGACGAGAGCAAACGCTTTGATTTAGATTCGCAAGAAATATTTGACAGCGTTACCCGCAAAGCCGACGCTATGGAATATAAATTAAGCGATGCTGTGCGTAAGGTAGAAAATAAACTGAAAGATTAAAATAATATTATAGCGAAGAGCAAGAAGTGCGCAGTAAATCTGCGCGCTTTTTCTTTATTATTTACTTGCATTGTGATAAAATAATTATATTATGGGTTAGAATAACATAGCGGCGGTAAGCTGCTGTTTTTTGCCTAGTGAAGCTTATTTGACAGGAGGCGAGGCTGTGACAAATTCAGAAACTGCATACGGAACGCTGTATTTGTGCGCTACGCCAATTGGTAATTTAGAGGATATGACTCCGCGGGCTGTACGTATACTGCAGGAAGCAGATTTAATTGCAGCCGAAGATACGCGGCACACCTTACAGCTTTTAAATCATTTTGGGATTAAGGGACGTTTGGTGCGCTATGATGAGCACAGCAAAGAAAAGCAGGGCGCTTATTTATTAGACCGGCTTTTGCAAGGCAAAAATATTGCGCTCGTCAGCGACGCAGGTTTTCCCGGCATTGCCGACCCGGGCGAGGCTTTGGCGAAAGAGGCTATTGCCGCAGGCGTTCGTGTAGTGCCGGTGCCGGGAGCTAACGCTGCTTTGTGCGCTTTGATTGCTTCGGGCTTGCCTGCTTATCCTTTTTTCTTTGGCGGCTTTTTACCAAAGAGCAAAAAAAACAGGCGTGAGCAGCTGGAGCTGTGGCGTTATATACCGGCGACAATTTTGCTTTACGAAGCGCCGCACCGCATTGAAGAAGTGCTTAAAGATATTTTAGAGTGCTGGGGCGACCGGCCTATGGCGGCGGCTAGAGAGCTGACTAAGCTGCACGAAGAATTTTATCGCGGTACTATCAGCGGCTGTGTGGCCTGGCTGGCAGAAGATTCTCCGCGCGGAGAATTTTGCTTAGTTATCGGCGCAGGCGCAGAACAAGCTCCTGCTACGGAGGCAGAAATGGAGCCGCTGGAAGAAGTGCGCCGTTTAATCAATGAAGGCGTTGACAAAAAAACTGCGCTGGCGCAGGTCGCTAAAAAACGTAAAATTCCCAAACGGGAGCTATATAATCAACTAATTTCCGAAGGAGAAGAGGCTACAAGATGACAAAACAAACTTATTATATTACTACTCCAATTTATTATCCCAGTGATAACCTGCATATTGGTCATGCTTACTGCACTACCATTGCTGATACTTTAGCTCGTTTTCACCGTTTGAAAGGCGAGGACGTGTGGTTTCTCACCGGCAGCGACGAGCACGGCCTGAAAATTCAGCGTAAGGCTAAAGAAAAAGGCGTGACACCCATTCAATATGTTGACGCTATTATCGCTAACTTTAAGCTGTTGTGGGAGCGTCTGCATATTTCCAATAACGATTTTCTGCGCACCAGTCAGGAGCGTCATCACAAGGTAGTACAGGATGCGCTGCAAAAAATTTATGACCAAGGCGATATTTACAAAAAAAATTACAAGGGCTTGTACTGCGTTCCTTGCGAATCCTATTGGCTGGAGCGTCAGCTGGACGAAAATCACTGCTGTCCCGACTGCCATCGTCCCGTAGAAGAAATGGAAGAAGAAAGCTATTTCTTCAAAATGAGCAAATACCAGGATTGGTGGCTGCAATTTATTGAAGAGCATCCGGATTTTATCCAGCCTGCCAGCCGCCGCAACGAAATGATTAACTTTGTTAAGCAGGGCTTGGAGGATTTGTGCATTACCCGCACCACCTTTGACTGGGGGATTCCTGTGCCCTTTGATAAAAAGCATGTTGTTTACGTTTGGTTTGATGCGCTGCTGAACTATCTGACCGGAATTAAATACGGCGTTGACAACGAATTTTTCCACAAATTCTGGCCTGCCAGCCTGCACTTGGTGGGTAAAGAAATAGTGCGCTTCCATACTATTATTTGGCCGATTATGCTACATGCTATGGGTTTGGAAATGCCGCAGGAGGTTTATGGTCACGGCTGGCTGATTGTTGACGGTGATAAAATGTCTAAATCTAAAGGCAATGTTATCGACCCGCTGGCTTTGATTGACGAGTTCGGCGCAGATTCCATCCGCTATTTCCTGCTGCGTGAAATCAATTTAGGCAGCGACGGCAACTTCTCCCGCGATGCGCTGATTAACCGTATCAATGCTGACCTAGCTAACGATTTGGGCAATTTGCTGCACCGCACTGTAAGCATGATTGAAAAATATCATGGCGGTATAGTTGAGGACGCCGCTGTAAGCGAGCCTATTGACGACGAGCTGAAAGAGATGGTTGCAGAAACTGTAGCTAATTACACCAAAGCTATGGACGGCATGGAAATCAACGCTGCCATTAAGACTGTTTGGGCGCTTATCAGCCGTGCCAATAAATATATTGATGAAACCGCTCCTTGGATTTTGGCTAAGGATGCCGAAAAAGCTGCCCGCCTGAAAACTGTTATGTATAATTTGGCAGAAACTCTGCGTATTGTAGCAATTTTAATCAGTCCCTATATTCCTACGACCAGCCCGAAAATTTATACTCAGCTTGGTTTGGCTGCGCCGGAGCAATTCTTGCTGACGGATGCAGTATGGGGCGGCTTGGCTGACGGCACTAAGGTTTGCAAGGGCGAGCCTCTGTATCCGCGCATTGAAGTGGCTGAGGACGGCGCAACCATTATTGGCGGCAAGCGCTACGAAAAGCCTGTAACCGCAGCTCCTAAAGCAGAAGAACAAAAACCGCAAATGGAGCCTATTAAAGCAGAAATTCCTTTCGGTGATTTTGAAAAAATAGATTTGCGCGTAGGCAAGGTTGTAGCTGCCGAAAAGGTGAAAAAATCTAAAAAGCTTTTAAAGCTGCAAGTAGAAATTGGCGACGAGGTGCGTACTATTGTCAGCGGTATTTCGCAATATTACGAGCCGGAGCAAATGTTGGGACGCAATGTAATTGTGGTTGCTAATCTTGCGCCTGCAAAATTGATGGGTATTGAATCCTTTGGTATGCTGCTGTGCGCTTCTGACGGACAGGGTAATCTTGTTTTGGCCGAAGCTCCTAATATGGCCAGCGGCAGCCGCGTAAAATAAAAGTTTTGAATTAGTATAATTGGAAGGTGTTGGCCGCTAAAGTGGTGGAAATAGAAAGATTTTCTGCTGCTTTAGGAGCGGTCGGCGCCTTCTCTAGCTTTTTGTTTGATGATTGGAGCGATTGAATGTCGGAAAAATTATTTTCCCGCCTGTACTGGCGGCCTTATTTGTGGATTGGCGTTAGTATGCTGCTGGTATTTATCAGCAGCGTTGCTCCCTTTCTGTTGCCCGCCGATTGGCTGGTAAAAAATGTACATGGTTATGGCTTGTATGCTTTTAAGGCTATTTCCTGGACGGTTAAACTGTCAATGCTAACATATTTCTTTGGCGTGTATAAGGCTGTGCGCGGCAATTATTTTCCCGATTTAGCTAAGTTGTGTACTAAAGAGGTGCGGGCGATAATTACAGATTATAAACAAACCTGGACTCGCGGCAGTCAGCTTTGCCCTGTGTTTACTTATACTGTGAATGGCAAAGAATATACGGAAGTTTTAAACGAAGCCAAGGGTACAAGAAAAAAGGGCGTAGACGATATCGAAAAAAATTATAAGCTGAATTTACCGCGTAAGCTTATTTATAATGAGCAAAATCCTGCGGAGTTTTATATTCGCGGCGAGGAATATTATTCTCGTAAGGCGGCTATTGCCCGTTTTATTATTTTCAGCTTGCTGTTCTTTTTACAGCTTTATTTAAACGTATTTATGTATATGGAGTAAGTTATGAGTAGAACAGGTTTATGGGATTCTCATGCACATTTAGATGATGAAGCTTTTGAGGGTGATCGGGAGCAGCTTATTGAGCAGCTGCAGCAGGATTTGGACGGCGTTATTAATGCCGGCTGTGATGCGGTAAGCTCGGCGAAGGCGGTAGCGCTGGCAGAAAAATATGCTTTTATTTATGCCGCGGTAGGCTATCATCCGGAAAATTTAACCGGCATTGCCGCCGATTATTTAGAGCAGCTGGCGGCTTGGGCAGTGCATCCCAAGGTAGTTGCTATTGGTGAAATTGGCCTTGACTATTATTGGAAGGAAAACGAGCCTAAAGAAGTACAAAAGCGTATTTTTTTAGAGCAGATAGATTTGGCTAAGCAGTTTAATCTGCCCATAATCATTCATGACCGTGATGCGCACGGCGACATGCTGGAGCTGTTTCAAAAAGAGGTTAAGGGAGTGCAGGCCGTGTTTCATTGCTTTAGCGGCAGCTTAGAAATGGCCAGAGAGTTAGCTAAACGCGGCTATTATTTTGGCTTTGGCGGCACGTCTACTTATAAAAACGCGCAAAAGGTGCGCGAGGTTATGCAGTACATTTCTAAGGATTTGCTACTCTTGGAAACGGATTGTCCGTATTTGACGCCGGTGCCCTTCCGCGGCAAGCGCAATAATCCCGGTTATGTGGAATATACGGCGCGCAATGCGGCAGAGGTTTTGGGTATGGATTTTGACGAGCTGGCGGCGTTGAGCGCGGCGAATACGAAAAGATTATTTCGGAAGATAAAATAATATAAAATTGACAGCAAAAATGACTGCCTTCGGGCAGCCTTTTTGTGATTTTTTCAACAAATATTTGTTCCTGGCACGTTTCACGTCAGGAAGCTTTTGCACGAAGTTATACACATTGTGGATAACTTTGAGGGAAAACTGTGGATAAATATATATTTTTGTGGGTAAAAGCATATACTTATCCACAAAATGCTTTTGCTATGTAAAAAGACCTGTTCTTTGGGCAAGGTTTAAAAACTTGAGCCTAGAACAGGTCTTAATATTTTGTATTTAGTTTTGTTACACAGCTTAAGCCTTGTAGTCGCGCGCTTTAGCAACATCGGCAAAGGCAGCAGCTGCTGCGTCGATAGTTTTTTGGATATCCTCCGGAGTGTGAGCCAGAGATAAGAAATTGGTTTCAAACTGGCTGGGCGGCAGATAAATACCTTGTTCCAGCATGGAATGGAAATAAATTTTGAAAGCTTCTAAATCGCTGGCAGCGGCGCTGGCAAAATCGGTTACAGGTTTATCATTGAAGAATATGGTAAACATGCTGCCTAAACGGTGTACTTGTACGGGCACGCCTGCTTTGGCTGCCGCGCGCTCTAAGCCGCCGGTTAAAATAGCAGTCATACTTTCTAATTTTTCACAGACCTTATTTGCTTCCATATAATTCAAAGCTGCAATGCCTGCCGCCATAGCCAGCGGATTGCCGCTTAAGGTGCCGGCCTGATACATGGGTCCGGCAGGAGAAACTTGCTGCATAATTTCACGCTTGCCGCCGTAAGCAGCAACGGGCAGACCGCCGCCGATAACCTTGCCTAAGCAGGTGATGTCCGGGTCAATATCGTAGAGAGATTGACTGCCGCCCTGAGCGCTGCGGAAGCCGCTCATTACTTCGTCGCAGATAAGTAATGAGCCGTATTTTTTCGTCAAATTGCGAATGGCAGGTAAATATCCTTCTTGCGGCAGAACCAAACCCATGTTGCCGGGCGTAGGCTCCATAATTACAGCCGCAATCTCGTCGCCGCGCTCGGCAAAAACTTTTTCCAAAGCAGGCAAATCGTTAAAGGGAACGGTAATCGTGGTAGAGGCAACAGCCTTAGGCACGCCGGGACTGTCAGGAACGCCAAAAGTAGTAGCGCCGCTACCTGCTTTTACCAGCAGACTGTCGTGATGACCGTGGTAGCAGCCGATAAATTTTACAATACAGTCGCGGCCGGTATAAGCGCGCGCAAGACGCAATGCGCTCATGGTTGCTTCGGTGCCGCTGTTGACCATGCGCACTTGCTCCATAGACGGGACTAAACGGCAGACTAATTTTGCCAGTTCGGTTTCTGCCAAGGTAGGCGCGCCGTAGGAGGTGCCTTTTTCGGCGGCGGCTTTAATAGCTGTTGTTATGCAGTCGGGTACGTGACCCATGAGCAGCGGGCCGTAGCTTAAAACATAGTCGATATATTCGTTGCCGTCAATATCATAAATTTTGCTGCCCTTGCCGCCGGAGATAAAGGGAGGCACGCCGCCGACGCTGCGGAAGGAGCGTACAGGGCTGTTGACGCCACCGGGAATATATTGTCTTGCTTCCTCAAAAGCAGCAGTAGATTTTGTATGATTCATAAGTAAATTCCTTTCAGCTTTTACAGCAGAATTTTATTTCAGCCATCTAGCTACGTCCAGTGCGTAGTAAGTAATAATCATTTTTGCACCGGCGCGTTTAAAGCCCAGCATAGTTTCCATAACGATACGCTTTTCGTCAATCCAGCCTTTTTCGGCTGCAGCCTTAATCATAGCATATTCGCCGCTGACGTTATATACGCACAAGGGGCGGTTAAAGGTTTCGTGGACACGCTGCACAATATCCAAAAATGCCAGCGCCGGTTTAACCATGACAATATCGGCGCCTTCTTCAATATCCAGCGCTACCTCGCGCAAAGCTTCGTCGCTGTTGGCAGGGTCCATTTGGTAACCCTTGCGGTCACCGGCAGAGGGAGTAGAATCTGCTGCGGCACGGAAAGGGCCGTAATAAGCGGAAGCAAATTTAGCGGAATAAGCCATAATAGGAATATTATTGAAGCCGTTGGTGTCCAAAGCTTCGCGAATAGCTTTTACATAGCCGTCCATCATGTTGGAGGGAGCAATGATGTCTGCGCCTGCCTGGCAGTGAGAAACGGCAACCTTTGCCAAAAGCGGCAGAGTTTCGTCGTTGTTGACGGTGCAGCCGTTTTCCAGTACGCCGCAGTGGCCATGGCTGGTATATTCACACATACATACGTCGGTAACGATAACAATTTCCGGATATTTTTCTTTGATAAGTTTGCAGGCCTGCTGCACAGGTTCGTTCATATCCCAGGCGCTGCTGCCGACCGCGTCTTTATAAGAGGGAACGCCAAATAAAATTACGGCGGGAATACCTAGAGCGGCAACCTCGTCCAGACATTCGGGCAGGCGGTCGATAGACCAATGATAGTTGCCTGGCAGAGATTCGATTTCATTTTTTACGTTAGTGCCTGGTACAACAAAAATGGGATAAATTAAATCCTTGACAGATAATTCTGTTTCACGAATCATAGCGCGCAGATTTTCCGTAGCGCGCATGCGGCGGGGACGATAAATAGGAAAACCGGTAGACATTTTACAAGACTCCTTTATTTATTAAAATACTTTCTGATAGCGGCAATTAAACCGTCAATAGTATATTGTTCAGCTTCCACAGCGGGGGTTAAGCCGTGCTTGCGCATGGTGTCGGCGGTGATGGGACCGATAGCTGCCAAAGCAGCTTTGTGCAGCAAATCCTTGTGCTCGCCCAATACGTTCAGCAGATTGGTAACGGTGGAGGAGCTGGTAAAGGTAACAACGCTGGCGCTGCCGTCAGTCAAAGCTTGCAAAAGCTCCTCTTTATTTTCGCAGTCAGCTATAGTTTCATAAGCGGTAACTACATTTACTTCAGCGCCGATTTTGCGCAGAGCTTTAGGCAGAACTTCGCGAGCTACCTTGGCGCGGGCGATAAGAATTTTGTCACCGGCAGAAATTTTATCAGCCAAAGCTTCTGCCAATTCTTCTGCCTTGTAAGCGGAGGGAATTAAATCGGCGGTCAGACCGTGCTTGGACAGCGCTTCAGCAGTAGCGCTGCCAATGGCTGCCAGCTTTACGCCAGCCAAAGCGCGGGCATCCTTGCCTGCCAAAAGCAGACGCTCAAAGAAATATTCTACGCCGTTGGCGCTGGTGAATACTAACCATTTATAGTCGGATAAAGCTTGTACAGCAGCGTCCAGCGGAGCATAATCTGCTGCGGACACGATTTTAATAGCGGGAACTTCAATAACCTTCGCGCCTAAGGCTTCCAGCTTTTTGCTCAAATCGCTGGCTTGCGCGCGGGCGCGGGTAACGATAATCGTTTGACCGAAAAGCGGTTTATTATCGAACCATTGCAGCTGTTCGCGCAGCTTCACAACTTCGCCTACCAAGAAAATTGCAGGCGGCTTTAAATTGTTGGCTTTTACATCGGCGGCAGCGTTGCCAAGCGTAGTCACCAAGGTGCGCTGCTCCGGATGAGTGCCCCAACGGATAACGGCTGCGGGACAATCGGCGCTGCGGCCGTTAGCGATAAGCTGGCTGCTGATTTTTTCGATATTTTCTACGCCCATTAAGAAAACCAAGGTGTCTACGGCAGTAGCTAAGCCCTGCCAGTTGATGGTAGAAGCACCTTTGGTCGGGTCCTCATGGCCGGTGATGACTGCAAAAGAAGTAGCCACATGACGGTGGGTAACGGGAATGCCCGCATATTCTGCTACGGCAATGGCGCTGGTAACGCCGGGAACAAATTCAAAGGGCTGGCCTGCTTCCAAAAGCTCGATGGCTTCTTCGCCGCCGCGGCCGAACACAAATGGATCGCCGCCCTTTAAACGGGCAACGGTTTTGCCTTCTTGCGCTAGTTTAACCAACAGCTTGTTAATATCCGGCTGGCGCATAGTGTGGTTAGCGCTGGCCTTGCCAACGTAAACCATTTCTGCGTCCTTGCGGGCAAATGCCAAAATACGCGGGTCAGCTAAGCGGTCATAAACTACAGCGTCGGCCGTTTCCAGACACTCCTTAGCTTTTAAACCTAAAAGTCCCGGGTCGCCGGGGCCTGCGCCTATCAAATATACTTTACCTTGTTTAGTCATTGAGTCATCCTCCTTAAAGAATTGCGGCCAAAATTTTTTGACCGCCATTTGCCAACATTTTTTCACCCAATTTTTTACCTAGGGCTACAGCGTCAGCAGCGGAACCGGTTAAGCTGTCGCGCAACACTGTTTTGCCATCCAAAGAAGCGATAATTGCTTCGATACGAATCTTTTCATTTTTAACATCAGCGTGCACGCCGATAGGCACCTGACAGCCGCCTTCTACCAGACCCAGAAAAGCACGCTCGGCACTGGTAGCATGCACTGTGGGGACATCGTTTAAAAAGTCCAGCATAGCGCGCACCTCTGCGTTATCGGTGCGGCATTCAATCGCTAAAGCGCCTTGACCAACTGCGGGCAGGCACACATCAGCGGGAATAATACCTTTGATGCGGTCGCCGTGACCAAGCCTTTCCAAACCGGCAGCAGCTAAAATTATAGCGTCGTACAGTCCTTCGTCCAGCTTGCGCAGGCGCGTATCTACATTGCCGCGCAAATCGCGGATAGTTAAATCCGGGCGGGCGGCCAAAAGCTGCGCTTTACGGCGCAGGCTGCTGGTACCGATAACGGCGCCTAAGGGAAGCTCGGCAAAGCTGTCATATTTATTGCTGACAAAAGCGTCGCCTACGTTGGCGCGCTCTGTAATAACAGTCAGGCACAAGCCTTCGGGCAAAACTGTCGGCATATCCTTTAAGCTGTGGACGGCTAAATCAATTTTGCCGCTTAGCAATTCTTCTTCTATTTCTTTAGTGAATAATCCCTTGCCGCCAATCTGCGCTAAGGGAACATCAAGAATTCTGTCGCCTTTAGTGACGATTTTTTTTAAAACAACCTCACATGCGGGATATTGCTTGCGCAGGCAGGCTGCAATATAATTACTCTGCCACAAGGCTAAAAGACTTTGTCTAGTCCCAATCTTCAATACGGCTTTCATCACCAAACTCCTCTCCGCTTTCATTTAATAAGAATAATTCGCTTATCATGTGTTTGTAGTTATCTTCTTCGGGAGTACCGGCTACTGCGTTCATAGCCTTCATAGGCTCGCGCAAAAATTTATGCTCCAGTCTTTGCGTCATTAAATCAATAATGCGGCGCTGCTCTTCTGTAAGTTCAGGCAGCTTGACAAAAGCTTTTTTTAGTACCTTCTGCCGCAGAAAATTCATTTTATCGTGCAGCTGCACCATTACGGGACGCATCGTATAGTAACGCAGGCGTTCCTTGAGTGACTCAATTTCTTCGTTGATAATCTGTTCTGCGATTTTCGCTTCGTGGGTGCGGAATTTTTTATTGACATCAACTACATTTTCTAAATCGTCGATATTGTAAACGGTAACTCCCTGCATGTTATTTAAAGCCGGGTCTACGTCGCGGGGAACGGCAATATCTATTAAAATTAGCGGACGGCCCTGGCGCTGCGGCAGCAGAGGGCCAAGATTTTCCGCAGTCAAAACATAATGAGGCGCGCCTGTGGAGGTAATAATAATATCTGCCTGCGCCGCCTGCTTGAACATAGCCTGATAGGGAATAGCAGTGCCGTTAAATTTATCTGCCAGCTCTTGGGCGTGGTCCAAATTGCGGTTGCTGACGAAAATTGTTTTAGCGCCTTTATCAATCAGATGACGGGCCGTTAATTCGCTCATGTGGCCTGCGCCTACTACTAAAATGTTGGCGGCAGTTAAATCGCCTAAAATTTCAATGGCTAAATCTACGGCGGCGCTGGAAACGGATACGCTGCTGTAAGCAATTTTGGTTTCTGTGCGCACGCGCTTGCCTACGGCGATAGCGCGGTTCATCAAGGTATTTAAAATTGTGTCCGTCATATTGTTGGTACGGGCAATTTGATAAGCATTTTTGATTTGGCTCAAAATCTGCCCTTCGCCAATAATTAAAGAATCAAGGCTGGAAGCAACACGGAAAAGATGCTGCACGCATAAGGTTCCCGTGAGATTATAAAAATATTCGCCTTTATAATTTTTGCCTGCCAAATGCTCAATAAGTCGTTTTACAAAAGCAATGGATTCATGAGGATTTTCCAGCACCAGATACAGTTCTGTACGGTTGCAGGTAGACAGAAGCATGGCTTCGGGAATGTTGTCGTAATTGCGCAGACGCCGCAAAATACCGGCCACTCTATCGTTATTGAAATTAAATCGTTCACGGATCTCAACGGGAGCTGTTTTGTGATTGAGTCCTAAAACTGCTAATTGCATCTAAGATGTTCTCCTTTGCTTGAGCAGCGTTGTCTGCTGCTACTAGATTTACTATATGGTCTGTGAGTGTTTGCCGCCAAAAAGCTGTGCGTTGTTCGGGCGTTGAGGGAATTTGCTGAACAACGAGACGCTGTTTATGTAAAAACTCATTAAAATCTGCGATTTCCGGAGTGATAACTTGTTGTAACCGCTGTTTTAAGATGCGGGTGAAAGCGGGCATACCGCCGGTAGCCAACGCTACGGTAATATTTCCTTCCGTAAAAGAGGCAGGCACAATAAAATTGCTTAGTTCCGGCTCTGTAATATTATTGCAGAGACAGGGTGCCTCTGCCGTTATCTGCCTGTTGATAGCGGCATTATCTGTGGCGGCAATTACAATAAAAGCGTTTGTTAAAAAATCTTTTTTGTAGGATTCCCGGATAAGCGTGCAGGAAAATTTCTGCGCTTTTTCCAGCAGCAAAGCGCAAAATTGCGGCGCAACAACTGTAACTTTGGCGCCTGCCTGGCAAAGTGTGGACAGTTTGCGCGCTGCTACTTGGCCGCCGCCTATAATTACACACTGCCTGTTCTGCAAACGCAGCATAGCAGGATATCGAAAATTATTATCAATAAGCATATATTTAACCACCTGCTGATTAGTGATAATATGTTTAATTAAAGAGATTACTTAACTTATATATAATATCATATTTTAAATTTTTTTGAAAGCACGGAAGTGCAAAATTGTATTAAAAGACGAAAAATAGCAGTTGCTGCGAAAATAGGGGAGAAGAGTTTTGCTTTTTGTGTTACAATATAAATTTTATGCAATACAAAAACCTCCGCCGAAAACAACATTTGCTGCTTTTAGCGGAGGTTTATATTTGTGCTGTCGGTCGAATGTTATGTTAATAAAATTTTAAGGTTAATAATACATATCACTGCTTCTCAAGACAAATTCTCTGAATCTTGGTAAGCAGAACTGCAGATGACCATACGTGCTGGTTTGTACAATACCTTTTCTTAGTAGTCTTTTGCGATAAACGTTGAAATTATTAGAATCCATATCAATTACATTTCTTATATCCGCTACTTTAGTTGAAGAAATTTTTGCCATAGCCGAAAGAATTATTTTATCCGTATTGGATATTTCACTCCAAATTTTTTCATAAACATATTCTTCAAGATAACTGTCAAATTCAAAAATTACCTTTTCATAAGAGGTTTTGTTTTTAAAGCATAAATAACCCAAAACTTGATATGCAAAAGGATAACCCTCTGTAAATTTTGCCATATCCAAAGCTTTGCTGTCTTCTAAAGCAAATATTTCTTTATATTTTTGCATTATCAAAGGTATGCTTAAAGGTTTAAGCTCAATTTTGGGAGCCCGGTAAAGGAAGGTTAAGCTTTTCTCATTTTGCAAATCATAAATATTTTCATAAAGACCGGTCATCAATAGAAACACATTATAGTTTTTGCGGATAAAAATCTGAAATTGACTAACAAACTCTTTAACGTTTTGGTTAGCGCTTATTTCGTCTATAGTAACAAGAAGCTTTTTGTGTTCTTTTGTCAATTTCTCAAGAATTACATTCAATTGTACTGTAACATCCTTTATATCGTTACTTTGGCTAACGCCAATGCCAAAGCCAAAAGCAGAAATATTATTTATTTGCGTATTTTTAAAATAGTCAACGATATTCCTGTTATTGCTAAGCTCTGCTGCCAATGTATTAAGTAAATTCCTTTCGGGGTTTAGGTCTACTACAAGCCAGTGTTCATCTTTTCTTAAGCTATTGGCAATAGTAGTCATAGCTACAGTTTTTCCGGAGCCTCTTACTCCCGTAATCATACACACCTGAAAATCCGGATTATCTGCTTTAAAGCTTGCTATTATTTCTTCATTTTGCAGATTTCGATTTATTAAGCTGAGCGGTTCTTTGCCAAAGGTTAGAGAAAACGGATTTTTCATAACAAGCCAACTCCTTATATAACTTTTTATAACTTTTCCTTTGTTATATAACCTTTTACAACTTCTAGTTTATTATACAACCTTTTACAACTTTTTACAATTACGCGCTTCCTAATTTATTAGATTTTTCACTTCTGAAAATATTGAAGCTTTACTTCCGATAAAAAAGACATTTCACTTCCGAAAATATTAACGTTTTACTTCCTATAAAAATAAGCTTTGGTGGCTGCCTGCTATTATAGCTTTCTATTATCAATACAGATTTTATGCAATACAATACAAAAACCTCCGCCGAAAACAACATTTGCTGCTTTCAGCGGAGATTTTAGCATTTCGTTTTTTAATTTTAATTTGCTGTGATTACAGCTTGCTCATTCTGGGAGCTTCAATCATAATTTTTTTAACTTTAAGAATACTGTTGATTTCACGTTTTACGGTTTTGCCCCATTCTTCGTGAGTCCAATCCCAACGGGAGGAAAAGGCCTCGGGAATAATGGTATCGTTATAAATTCTGTGCTTGTAGTATTCGCCGGTAATTTTATTATAAGCAACAGCATAGCCCTGCAAATCTAATTGCAGTCTGTCGCCTTCGCTGGAGCGCAGAGCAGTATCGTCTAATTTATCTAATTGCATAGCAATAACAATATCTACATTACCGTTTTTGGCAATATTGGCAAGAGTAGCTTGGTCGGGAAGGGTATTGCCAATCTTTTCTGCTTCAATAGCAGCAGTCAAATTATCGTTATCCACCAGCATAAAGCCTTTTTGCGCATTTAAAGCGTTTAAAGCTTCTTTAAAATAAACCTGGCTGGCAAGCTGGTCGTCCTGCACATTATTGATGAGCGGCAGCAAAGCTACGTTGGCAGCTTCAACAGAAGCAGTGCTAAAGGTGCAGAAGCCTAATGCTACAAAAACGGCAGCCAATAATTGCATAAGCTTTTTCATAGTAACCTCCATGGCGTAAAGCCATCTTATAAAAAACAGGACAGCGGTTGCTGTCCTGTTTAGTTATTAACTTATAGCAAGCTAATCTTAGAATGCGAAGTTAACTTGAGCATACAGAGTTTTGTCGTCTGCGCTGCCTTCTTTAGCTTCCAAGTCATAGTATTTAACTTGGCCAACAATGTTCTTAGCAAAGGTGTAATCAACGCCTACGCCATAGCCTTTGAAGCCTTCAGCTTTTAATTCGCTGCCAGCATTCTTGAATGCATAATTTGCTTCAAAAGTAGGAGCTACATAAGTTCCTCTTGCCATGTCATAGTAGTTAGCCCACAGACCCCAGGTACCAGCTTTAGCAGCTTTAGCGCCTTTGTATTTTAAGCCAACAATGAAGCCGTCGTCGTCAACGTCATTAGTGTCATAATCGGACATGTAATAGGTGCCGCTCAGTTTCAAATCTTTAGCAACATTCAAAGCTGCGCCAACAGTCCAAATTTCGTTGTCTTCATTTAAAATTTCTTGGTCTTCAAATTTGTAGTAACCAACTTTAGCGTCAACTACGCCCAGTTTAGCGCCTAATTGTGCATAGTACATATCTTCTGCATTTGCAGTTTTTGTTTCATCGTTCTTATCACTGCCTTTGCCGAAGCCAGCAATTAATTTAACGTCTTTGCCATAAGCAACTTGAACGCCGTCCATACGGTCATCATAAATCATAGCTTCGTTGAAGTCGGTGAATTGATAACGACCAGCTTGAACTGCCAAACCGCCGATACGGCCGTTTACATAAGCGCGTTGGAAATCAGTGTTTTCTTCACCAGTTTTGGTGCCTTCGCCAGCGATTTTTTGAACGTTTTCTAACATAGCGGTTGCGGACCAGTCTTCGTTGATTTGGCCTTTAATCCAAATACGGGTACGCAGTTGAGTTTTATCAGCATCGGAAGCATCATAGCTCCAGTAACGCAGACGAGTTTCACCGGTAATTTTTACGTTGTCAGCTTTTTTCTCCAGGTTAGCTACGCGAACGCCCAGGTTATCCAGTTCGTCAGCGAATTCAGCAGCCAGTTTGTCAACGTTAGCGCCTTTTGCCATTGCTTTTGCAACGATTTGAGCCATTTCATAACGGGTCATCAGTTTGTCGCCGCCGAAGGTAGCGTCGCCATAGCCTTCGATTACGCCGGCAGCAGCCAGTTTGGAGATGCTGTCATAAGCCCAGTGACCAGCAGGAACATCAGAGAACGGATTTGCAGCATAAGCGCTAGCAGTTACGCCAAGAGCCATAGCCATTGCTAATACTAAAGATTTTTTCATTGTTTTTTCCTCCTTTGGAAAAAGTGTTATATTTTATAAAACACCTTCAGGAGATTTGGCTAGGTACTGAAACGCCTGCAAGAGTTGCCTTGTTTCCTCTGCTTGTTTTAGTAGAAGCTGTATCGCCTTACAGTGATTTATAACGTGTGTTGCAGGGCTTGGAATAGGCAAGCCCAAACCCCGCGTAAAAAAGAGGGTACTCGCTGACGAAGCTTTAAAACCCCACCCCTGAGGTAAATCCTTGCTTCATCTCCTCTTTTTTCATAGCTTCATTATAGAATAGTGCAAAGTTTTTAACAATTCTAATTGCTTATACTGAAATAAGTACATATTATGTTACGGCGCGGCAGATGAATTTTGTTACAATAGCTTTATACTGCAGTTTTGTTTTTTTAGCTTTGTAACAAAAAACTGCCTCGTAAAAAAACGAGACAGTAAATTTTATGAAGAAATTTTTTCTTGTAATTTGCTTAAAATAAGCCGGCGGATTTTTGTTTGCTCGGTAGCTTTGGTTTCTGCCTGCCAAAAAGCGTTATATTGGTTGGTAAGCACCGCGTTTTCTGCTTGCAGCGGCAGCGCTTTGATAAAGCTGCTGTATGCGGTAATATTGGCTGCCCTGTAAAGCAAGGGTAAAAATGCCGGACTGTTAATTATATGCGAAATGGCTGTAGAGGTCCGGGGGGGTAAAAGTATTTGCCGCAAAATTTCAACAATTTCTGGTAGTGGTGCTCCTCTTTTTCGCGTGCTTTAGGCGGAAGAAAAAGCACACATTCCAAGTCTTCCAGCTGTTGAATATCAATGGCCGGCTGCTTTGCCAGTGGCGAACGAGTGGAAATGGCGGCTAAGATAGGTTCTTCGGCTAAGAAGCATTTTTCTAGTGCTTCTGTATTATCATCAGCGCGCACATCACATATTATTAAATCCAGCTCTTTTTGCTGTAGCTTTGCCAGCAGCTCATCATGCTCTCCCCAAAAAATGGCGATATTAAAATCGGGATGTGCTGCTAAAATTTCGTTAATAGCTGTGCAGATAGTTTCTAACTGATAACCGTTAAGGCAGCCAAGACGAAAAACTCCCTGCTCGTGCTGTTTTATCTGCTTGAGCGCCAGCTTGAGGGCGTTGGCCTCCTGTACGATTTTTTTGCTTTTAAGATAAAAATATTCTCCGGCAGGCGTTAATTGAAAGCGACGGTTGCTGCGCTGAATCAATTCAATTTCTAATTCGTCCTCTAAAATTTTAATCTGCTGGGAAATAGCGGATTGGGATATAAAGCACTGTACCGCCGCTTCGCTAAAGCTTTTGCAATCGGCAACCGCTAAAAAATATTTCATTTGGCGCAGAAGCATAACAAAACCACCTTTATATTTTACTTTTAGTTTAGTTATACTTATTGTAAACCTTACTTTGGCTAATAACAAATTAGAAAAAATGCAGCCAAGAATTAGAAAAACTTATAACAAAGCTGCCTTATTTGTAATGTGAAAAAAGTTCGCATTGCTATTTTATTGTGCGTTGTATTATTCTAACTATAGCCAAAAATAAAGAAAGCCTCCAGATTAACTCTAGAGGCGGGGATTACGCTGGAGCGGGTAACGAGATTCGAACTCGCGACACATAGCTTGGGAAGCTATTGTTCTACCACTGAACTATACCCGCGTATGCAATTTTATTTGTTCATTATAGCATAACCCTTAATCTCTTGCAAGAGATTAAGGGTTACTTGCTTTTTATAATTTGAAATCAGCAGAGATATTGCCTCCGCCTAACAGCTCGCTGCAATCGTGATAGCCGGTGTGCAGCATTTTTTCTGCCAGCTCACTTAAGGGCTTGCCATAAAATTCTTTGTATAATTCTATAAGCTCTTGGTTTTCGTGGCTTAGACGCACGCGCATTTCCTTATCATTATTATACAGACTGGCAATGCGTTTAGCGCGTAAAGCGTCGCCCTTATATTCTCTGTCTTTAGGCTGTCCGCCGCCGCCAATGCAGCCGCCGGGGCAGGTCATAACCTCAACGAAATGATAATTTGTTTGACCTGCCTTAATTTTTTCAATCAGCTTGCGGGCGTTAGCGGTACCATAAACAACTGCGACCTTAACTTCCAAATCCTTAATTTTAACAGTAGCTTCTTTAATGCCGTCCAAGCCGCGTACAGGCTCTAAGTTGAGCAAATCTGCAGGCACGGGTTCTTTGGTGATATAGGCATAAGTAGTACGAATGGCTGCTTCCATAACGCCGCCGGTGTTGCCAAAAATTTTTGCCGCGCCGGTAGCTTCACCCATCAGCTTATCATAAGGAGAATCCTCTAAAGCGGCAAAATCAATATTGGCATCCTTTGCCAGCATAGCCAGCTCGCGGGTAGTGATAACGTGATCCATGTCACGCAGTCCTTCGATACCTAAATATTTGCCTGCGGCGCACATTTCTTCGCGACGAATTTCAAATTTTTTAGCTGTGCAGGGAGTGAGCGCTACATTGACAATTTTAGTGGGGTCAATCCCCATTTTTTTCGCAAAATAGGTTTTTACAGTAGGCCCCTGCATACCAATAGGACTTTTAGCCGTAGAAATATGGGGCAGCATTTCAGGATAATAAATTTCTGCAAATTTTACCCAGGCAGGGCAACAGCTGGTGAACTGCGGCAAGGGCAGCTTGCCTGTGGTAATACGCTCAATCAGCTCGCTTGCTTCTTCCACAATAGTCAAATCTGCCGCAAAGGAAGTATCTAAAACATAATCTACGCCTAATTTACGCAGAAGTGCAACCATTTTGCCCTCAACAAAGCTGCCGTCAGCCATGCCGAATTCTTCGCCTAAAGCAGCGCGCACGGAAGGAGAAGTATTGACAATAACAATTTTTTCCGGATCGTTAATGGCTTCTAAAACCTCATACGCTTCAATTTTTTCTGTAATGGAATCTACCGGACATACATTGGCGCACTGGCCGCAGTAGATACATACAGGCACGTCGTTGGTTTTAGCTAAATCGTAAGTGCCGCACACGCCGATGTCGTTAGTGCAGACCATTTTGCAGGCGCCGCATTTGATACATTTAAATTCTAGGCGCTGAATGGACGGATTATCTTTTGCAATGGGGACGCGGATGCTGGTAAATTCATGCTTGGACATATTTCTTTCCTCCAATATTTAATAAAAAAATCCCTTTCAAAGCCAAAGTCTTACAAAAATAAAGCTTTGTGCAACCTACCAACCATAGTATATACTATAATTTGCGTATTTTCAATATAATCAATAATTATTATTCGTTGAGAGTTTTCAGCTTTCACGAGTCAATATAATGTGCGATGCTTTGTCAAGTTCACAAAGTTTGCCTGCAAAATAAAACAACATCGAGGAGTTGAGCCTCGATGTTGTTGGTAAGTAAATATTTACTTATTAAATTAGAATTGGAAGAACAATTCTGTGAAGATGGATTGATCGTCGTCGGAACCAACCTTAGCTTCGGTATCATAGTAGTTAACAGCCAAGGTAATGTTCTTAGCCAGTGCATAATCAGCGCCTACGTTCCAGCCTTTGTAGCCGCCTTGATCCATGAAAGTGGTTGCGTCATAGGTAGGAGCAATGATAGCATTGATAGGTTGATCAAAGTAGGTTACATGCAGACCGTAGGAACCCGGAGTAGCAGCGTCAGCGCCTTTGTAAGCCAAGGTAGCTACAAAACCGTCTTTAGATACTTCCTTGTTGTATTTTTTGTCAGACCACATATATTCGTATGCCAGGTTCAAGTCTTTAGCAACATCAAAGTTTACACCAACATTATAAATTTCTTTGTCAGTTGCAGGTAACATTTTGTCAGTGTCAATGCCTTCAGCTTTAATGTAGTTGAAGTAGCCGTTAACAGCGCCAACTTGAGCTTCTAACCCAGCAATATATACTCTGTCGTTGCCGTTTTTATGAATAGGAGTATTATCAGTATCGCCCCAGTCAGCACCTTTAGCAGCCATGCCATAAACTTTAACTTTATTGCCGTAAGAAACTTTTACGCCGTCAACATAAGCATCAAAAATGGAACCGGTAGCTGTTACTTCGTCCCAACGACCAGCAGTTACTGCCATACCGCCCAGCTTGCCTTCTACATAAGCGCGTTTGAATTCAGTTTTTTCTTCGCCGGAGTTGCTATCTAAGAAGTTTTGTTGATTTTGCAGCATTGCAGTAGCGGTCCAGTCATCATTGATTTGACCAGTAATCCACAAACGGGTACGAAGGTCAGCTTCGTCTTTGCCTTTAATATCATGGGATTGGTAACGAGCACGAACTTGGCCGGTGATTTTTACGTTGTCAGCTTTTTTCTCCAGGTTAGCTACGCGAACGCCCAGGTTGTCCAGTTCGTCAGCAAATTCAGCAGCCAGTTTGTCAACGTTAGCGCCTTTTGCCATTGCTTTGGCAACGATTTGAGCCATTTCATAACGGGTCATCAGTTTGTCGCCGCCGAAGGTAGCGTCGCCATAGCCTTCGATTACGCCGGCAGCAGCCAATTTGGAAATGCTGTCATAAGCCCAGTGGCCGGCAGGAACATCAGAGAACGGATTTGCAGCATAAGCGCTGGCAGTTACGCCA
>Ga0129317_1000137_pt1 | contig 94767 bp, 84 predicted proteins | sample Cm1ome_FD_94430 | JGI IMG/M metagenome (GOLD analysis project Ga0129317, IMG submission 94430) | Eastern black-and-white colobus group fecal microbial communities from Wisconsin, USA - Cm1105 metagenome | ecosystem: Host-associated > Mammals > Digestive system > Large intestine > Fecal | place...
CATGTATCTGAAAAAAGGAGACCTGAATCTGATGTTCCTCTATGGGGCACAGTTCATCTATCTTGCGGCAACGCTGGTATTTTTCCGGAATCTGTATCCGAGAGCATCCAAGCTGGTAGTCAATCATATGTGTATGCTGATTACCATTGGATTTATTATGATCACAAGGCTGTCTTTCGATGAAGGTGTGAAGCAGTTTAAGATCGTGATTATTTCGACTGTGGTCGCATTATTGATCCCGGCGATTATTCGTAAAGTACGGGTTCTGACCAAATGGACCTGGCTGTATGCCATCATCGGTATCGGTGGTCTGGGTGTGGTTGCTGTGGCAGCACAGACCACATATGGAGCCAAGCTGGGATTCGTGATTGGCGGCATCAGTGTACAGCCATCGGAGTTTATAAAGATTATTTTTGTTTTCTGCATTGCAGGTATGCTGGGAAATGCAAAGAATTTTAAAGATATTGTGATTGCTACAGTCGTGGCGGCACTACATGTGCTGATTCTGGTCTATTCTACTGACCTGGGAAGCGCACTGATCTATTTTGTGACCTATCTGGTTATGCTGTATGTAGCCACCAGAAAGATGCTCTATGCGCTGGCCGGGGTGGCAGCCGGATCGGTGGCTGCGGTAGGAGCCTATCACCTCTTTGCCCATATCCGGGAACGAGTAGAGATCTGGCAGAATCCATTTGCAGATTATTCCGGAAGCGGTTATCAGGTGGCACAGTCACTTTTTGCCATGGCAGCAGGAGGCTGGCTTGGAACCGGTATCATGAATGGCACACCGGACAGTATTCCGCTGGTGGAGATGGACTTTATGTTCTCAGCCATTACAGAAGAATTGGGCGGCCTGTTTGCTATCTGTGTGATTCTGGTATGTATGAGCTGTTATATTATGTTCGTGAACATTGCCATGCGGCTTTCCAACCGGTTCTACCGTCTGGTAGCACTGGGACTGGGAACTATGTATGCCGTTCAGGTGTTCCTGACGGTGGGCGGTGCCATGAAGTTCATTCCGATGACCGGAGTGACCCTTCCACTGGTCAGCTACGGTGGAAGTTCTATGCTGAGTACCGTCATGATGTTTGCAATTATTCAGGGACTGTATATTCTTCGGGAAGATGAGGAGGAACAAATTGAGAGATTCAGAGAAGAAAGAGAATGGCAGATGGAACAGGGAAGAATCTACCGATAAGACCATTGACATTCCATCCTTTGTAAACGGGGCTCCTTCAGAGAATATGGAACAGAATTTTGAACAGAACTTCTATGAAGAAGAGCCACAAAGGGAAGAGAAGAAGAAAAAGACCACTGAAAAACATGTGCCAAAGAAAGTAAGAAATAAGGCATATATCAAAATGGCCTATCTATTTTCTGCCATGTTTCTTGCCCTTGTGGGCTATCTGGTCTATTTTAATGTAAAATTGATAGATGATGTGAAGCGCAATCCGAACAATACCAAGGGAGATGCCCAGGAGGCCTATGTGATCCGTGGAACCATCTACTCTTCAGATGGGGAAGTACTGGCCGGTACCAATGTGGCAGATGATAATACAGAGACCCGTGTGTACCCATGGCGAAATGTATTTGCCCATGTGGTGGGGTATACGGTAAACGGAAAGTCCGGTCTGGAGGCAATCTATAATAATGATCTGATGACCTCCAATGCATCTATTCAGGATCAGGTGGGCAGTGAAAAGAATAATGAAAAGCTGCGGGGAGACAGTCTGGTACTGACCCTGGACAGCCGGCTACAGCAGGCAGCTTACAATGCGCTGGGGGCCTATAAAGGGGCAGTGGTCGTTATGGAACCATCTACCGGAAAGATACTGACCATGGTATCCAAGCCGGATTTTGATCCAAATGATATGGAGAACCAGTGGGAGATCCTGAATGCAGATGATTCAGAAAGTCCACTGCTGAATCGTGCGACACAGGGACTGTATCCTCCGGGATCTACCTTTAAGATTCTGACGACGCTGGAATTTATGAGGGAATACCCGAATGATTACAGAAATTATACCTATGACTGCCAGGGCAGCATGACTCAGTCAGATGTGACCATTAAGTGTTATGACTATGAAGTGCATGGATTTGAAGACCTGCAGGGCTCTTTCCAGCATTCCTGCAATACCTCTTTTGCAAATATCGGATTGCAGCTGGATAATGACAAGTTTGCCGAGCTTTGCAAGGAAGAGATGTTCAATGGCAAGCTTCCGACGGTATTGCCGTACAGCAGCAGCCAGTTCTCACTGAATGGAAATTCTTCAGTGGGTGAGACGATGCAGACAGCGATTGGACAGGGAGATACACTGGTATCACCGTTCCATATGGCACTGATTGTTTCCGCAGTTGCCAATGATGGTGTGCTGATGACTCCATACTTTGTAGATCATATTGAGAACTCAGATGGAATCGAAGTCAGTGAAACTAAGACGATGGAATACAAGAAACTGATGAATTCCGATGAGGCACAGATACTGAGCAGTTATATGCAGAGTGTAGTAGAAGGCGGAACCGCCACGTCATTAAGCGGACTAGGATATACGGTAGCTGGTAAAACCGGATCAGCAGAATATGAGATCGACGGAAATACCGGATCGGAGGCAAACTTCTCCACGCATTCCTGGTTCGTGGGATTCTCCAATGTAGAGGATCCGGATATTGTAGTCAGCGTTATTGCGGAAGATGGTGGAACCGGCAGCTCGGCTGCAGTACCGATTGCCCGGGAGATCTTCAATACCTATTATAATTCTGTAAAGACATATTAAGAAAAAAGTTGCGGATTTAAAAAAATAGCTGTATACTAATACCATGTTTAGAAAACACAACGCAGACAGGAGGAATTGCAATGATTGAGGCAACGAGCTGTGGCGGGGTGGTAATATTTCGAGGCAAGATCCTTTTGCTGTTCAAGAGCTACAAGAATAAGTACGAAGGATGGGTTTTGCCAAAGGGTACCGTAGAACCAGGTGAGGAGTATACGGAGACAGCGCTGAGAGAGGTGCTGGAAGAGACCGGCGCAAAGGCTTCTATCGTGAAGTATATTGGAAAAAGCCAGTATTCTTTTAATGTGCCGGAAGATGTGGTGGAAAAAGATGTCCACTGGTATCTTATGCGCTCCGAGAGTTATTACAGTAAACCACAACGCGAGGAACATTTTATTGATTCAGGGTATTACAAGTACCATGAAGCATATCACCTTTTGAAATTTGCTAATGAGAGAACGATGCTGGAGAGAGCATACGAGGAATACCTGAACTTAAAAAAGGCAAATTTATGGGGCGGAAGTAAAAAGTATTTCAAAGGGAAAGACTGATGAGAGCTTCATCGGTCTTTCTGACTATAGAGGGGATGGCTGATGGACTGGTACACCGGACTATATGTAAGTGATGATTTAAAAGAGAAAAAGGATAAAATCATAGATAAGATCGAACATGGTGCGGGGACTCCGGGTGTATATCTGATCACCTTACCTTCCAATGAGAAGAATCTGTTGGATATCCTGTCTACGGATCAGCTGCTCTGGCCAGTGATGCACCGCCTTTGCCCGGTGATTGTAGGAATGACCCATTCCTATGACGAGGCCACAGAGATGGCAGCGGCTATGATTCTGGATGCTCACAAGGCGACCGGAGCTTTTCAGGTAGAGCCATATCTGAAAAACAGGCTAAGATTGGATGAAGACTTTGCCATTCATTATCCAATAAGGAAAAGAAAGCCCCTGTGGCGGATGCCATTTCAAAGAAAAAGAAATGTGTAAAGGAACGATATGTTGCATATTTTATTATTCATATTAAAAATAATTGGAATTCTGCTGCTGTCCATATTGGGTCTGATCCTGCTGATACTGGCGCTGATGCTTCTGGTGCCGATTCGATACAGTACTGGGCTCCAGATGAGAACGATAGCAGAGTATTCGGCAGATGGAAAAGCGTCCTGGCTTTTTGGATTCATCTGTCTGACGGGCGGCTATGATGGTGAACAGGTGAAGCTGGATATTCGCATCTTTGGACATTCTTTGCTGCACAAAAAGCCTAAGAAGCAGAAAAAGAGACGGAAGAAGCCGCCGCAGAGACAGACCGGAGAGCAGCCGGCTGTCAGAGAAATAAAAGCAGAAAAAGAGAATATAGAGCCGGAGAATGCGGAATGTATCCCGCTCGTTGAGCAGGCAAGACCAAAACAAGATGAAAAAACATCTGTGCAAGAAATAAGTGGTACAGAAGATGGCAGAACAGACGCAGATGAAGTGGAAGAGACATCAGGAACTCATGAGAAAAATCATATCTGGCAGAAACTGCGTAATGGATTTATGCGACTGAGCAGACTTCCATCACAGATCAGGCAGAAAGCTAGCAGTATTGGCCATACATGGAAGAATCTTTCAAAGCGCAAAGATCACCTGCAGTCAACGGTTGAGAAATATCACAGTTTCTGGAACAGGACCTGCACGCAGGTGGCAAAGGATCATATTCTAAGAGAAGTGAAATATCTGCTGCGACATATATTGCCAAAGAAGCTGGAAGGTACCCTGACATTTGGATTGGAAGATCCTGCAACAACCGGACAGGTTTTGGGTATACTATGTGTGCTGGCGGTATTTACCGGAAATCATCTGGAAGTCAATGGGAATTTTGAAGAAAAAATGTTGGAAGGAGACGTGTCGATAAAAGGACATATACGATTGTGCCATATAGCAAAGTCTGCGATCAGTCTTCTGATAGATAAGAATATTCGTAAGACCATAAAAGAAATTCGCAGATTGATGGCGTAATGAATATCAAAAAAGATTGGGATAAACAGGGCTGACGAAGAAGATTTGGATCATCGAACAGAAAAGCATGTCTGAAAAAAATGGACAGCGAATGAGTATGAGAGTTACAGACAAATTTGAAAAATAAAAGTACAGGGATTGGAAAGGAGAATACACATGGCATCAGAAAACAATTTTCAGTCAAAGGTAGAATCATTATTTAAAGGAATGGATGGATATATTCATTCCAAGACGGTCGTAGGAGATGCAATCACCGTAGGTGATACCATTATTCTGCCACTGATAGATGTATCTTTTGGCGTGGCAGCCGGAGCATTGGAAGGAAAAGATAACAATAAAATAAAGAATAATGGCGGCGGAGGAATGGGTTGCAAGATGACTCCAAGCGCAGTGCTGGTTATTCAGAATGGAAACACCAAGCTGGTAAATATCAAGAATCAGGACGGTCTGACCAAGGTGCTGGATATGGTACCAGACTTTGTGAACCGTTTTACATCGGGCGGTGGTAATGCAGCGGCAGATGCAGTAAAAGAAGCAGAAGCAGTGCAGGCGGCAGAGAAAAAAGAAGAGGAAGAATAGAAGACAACTATTTGTGAAAAGGCAGATCAACTCTGGATATCGAGTCACAAAAGTTTTACTACAACATAAAATAACATAAGATAGAAAAAGGGAGTACCTTCATGAAGCGTATTGCTGGATATACTTTATTCTGGATATCAGTGGGAATGCTGATAGCCTTACTGATCGCAAATACCTTCTGGAATGTACTCCTGATTTTTGTTTTATTACTGATTGGATATAATCTATTTGTATGCTGAAAAAGACTATGCCCCGGAAATCTTATAAAAGTAAAAAAAGAGCCGCCCCGATGGCGACTCTTAAATCTGCTCTATCATTAAGCTCTTTCAACTTTTCCAGATCTTAAGCAAGAAGTACATACATACATCTTCTTTGCAGCTCCGTTAACTTTAACACGAACGGATTTGATGTTGGATTTCCACATTTTATTAGATCTTCTATGGGAGTGGCTCACGTTGTTTCCGAAATGAGCGCCCTTATCACAAATTGCACATTTAGCCATGACAGCACCTCCTTATTACTTTTTCGTCCATACTTAACGTGTACGAACTGACAACAATCGTATTCTAACAGAAATGAATATATTTTGCAAGTAGAAATTGAAAAAAGATATTTCCTTTTTTACGAAAACTTGTTATACTATAAAACGAGTATCAAGGAAAATGATATCTGGAGGTAAAATATGAAGGGACGTATGAATAACGAACTTGGTTCGATTTCGATTGATTTAGATGTTATAGCGACCTATGCAGGCAGTGTGGCAGTAGAATGTTTCGGAATAGTTGGAATGGCTGCTTTCAGTATGAAGGACGGTCTTGTGAGATTGCTTAAGCGTGACAGCTTAAAACATGGAATCAATGTAACGATTGGGGAAGATAACCGGATTTCCCTTGATTTTCATGTGATTGTTTCATACGGAGTAAGTATCTCAGCAGTGTGCGAGAACCTGATGGAGAATGTAAAGTATCGTATACAGGAATTCACAGGCATGGAGATTGATAAATTAAACATTTATGTAGATGGCGTAAGAGCAATTGATTAAGGAGGACCGCAAGAAGTGGGTAAAAGTACGATAAATGCCGAACTTTGCGCAAAAATGTTCCTGGCAGGTGCCAAGAACCTGGAGGCAAACAAAGAGTGGATTAATGAACTGAATGTATTTCCGGTTCCTGACGGAGATACAGGAACGAATATGACACTGACGATTATGTCAGCGGCAAAAGAAGTAGCAGGATTAGAGAGCGTGAACATGGAGACACTGGCAAAGGCCATTTCTTCCGGTTCCCTGAGAGGAGCAAGAGGTAACTCAGGAGTAATCCTTTCTCAGCTTCTGAGAGGATTCACCAAGGGGATCCATGATACAGAAGAGATCGATGTGATCACGATCACAGAAGCGTTCCAGAAGGCTGTTGCTACTGCATATAAGGCAGTTATGAAGCCAAAGGAAGGTACTATTCTGACTGTAGCTAAGGGATTTGCTGACAAGGCAACCGAGCTTGCGCTGACAGAGAATGTGGAGATGGAAGAACTGTTGGACACTTCTCTGAAGTATGCAGAAGAAGTCCTGGCGAAGACACCGGAGATGCTTCCGGTATTAAAGGAAGCTGGTGTAGTAGATTCTGGCGGACAGGGACTGATTCAGGTACTGAAGGGAGCTTTTGATGCTTATCTTGGAAAAGAAGTGGATTATACCATTGAGAAGCCGGTGAGCACAGGAGAGCCTGTACAGGCAGATACCAGAACAGAAGCAGATATCAAGTTCGGATATTGTACTGAGTTTATCATTATGACCAGGAAGCCAATGCCACAGGAAGAAGAACAGAAGTTTAAGGCATTTCTGGAGAGCATCGGAGATTCTATCGTAGTAGTAGCCGATGAAGAGATTGTAAAAGTACATGTGCATACCAATGATCCGGGTGTGGCGATTACCAGAGCACTGACCTATGGTGAACTTTCACGCATGAAGATTGACAATATGCGAGAAGAACATCGTGAGAAGCTGATCAAGGATGCTGAGAAAATGGCGGCTGCACAGGCAGCAGAGCAGCCGAAGAAGACCATGCCGCATAAAGAAGTGGGATTTATTTCCGTCAGCATTGGAGATGGTATCGGTGAGATCTTTAAGGGACTGGGTGTGGATTACCTGATTGAAGGCGGACAGACCATGAACCCGAGTACAGAAGATATGCTGAATGCGATCGCAGAGGTGAATGCAGATACAATTTTCATTTTCCCAAATAATAAGAACATTATTCTTGCAGCCAATCAGGCACAGGCATTGACAGAGGACAAGAAGATCATTGTGATTCCGACCAAGACAGTTCCTCAGGGTATCTCAGCGATCATCAGCTTTGATGCTGCGAAGACACCGGAAGAGAACGAAGAGGCTATGAAGGAAGCGATCTCTCTGGTAAAGACCGGACAGGTTACCTATGCGGTACGTGATACTCATATCGATGATAAGGAGATCAAAGAGGGTAACATCATGGGAATTGGTGATCATTCCATTCTGGCAGTTGGTGAGGATATCGCAGAGATTACCAAAGAGACCATTAACCTGATGATAGATGAAGATTCTGAACTGATCAGTGTCTATTATGGAGAAGATATCACAGAAGAGGATGCGCAGGCACTGGGCGATGAGCTTCAGGAGCAGTATCCGGACTGCGAAGTAGAAGTATATGAAGGCGGACAGCCGATTTATTACTACGTAGTGTCTGTGGAATAATCAACAGGGACAATACACAGGGTGGCAGAAGCAATCTGTCACCCTTTTTTGGATAATATGAAGTGACTTCATATTTGCAGCAACGTGGATTTACCTGTATACTGGGAGTAAAAGGATGGATAGATTTTCTACAATTGACAACTTAAAAGGTGTGGGGGAGAAATCCAGAAAATTATTTGAAAAGCTGGAGATCAGGACGTTGGACGATCTGCTGACCTATTATCCGCGGGATTATCGGAAGTTTGAAGAACCGGTACAGATCGGGAAGCTGCAGGCTGGACAGACTGTGGCAGTACTGGCGCAGGCACTGCGGCCGCTGACGGTTCAGTATGTGAAGCGTATGCAGATTACCACAGCGCAGCTTGGGGATGGGAATGGCGCTGTTATGGCCAGATGGTTTCGTATGCCTTATCTGAAAAACACGGTGCGTCCGGGACAATGGTATGTATTTTATGGAAAAATCAGCCAGAAAGGGGCTAATCTGGTGTTGGATCAGCCGGAGATTTATCAGCCGGCACAATATGAAGAACTACAAAAAGCCTTGCAGCCAGTGTATATGCTGACAAAGGGCGTGACCAATCATATGCTGGCCAAACTGATCCGTCAGACCATGGAATCTGTGGATCTGTCCCGGGATTTTCTACCGTCAGAGGTTAGGGAAAGATATCAGCTGGCGGAATATGACTATGCAATGGAAGAGATTCATTTTCCGATGGACGAGCATCATCTGAAACTGGCAAGAGAACGTCTGGTCTTTGATGAATTTTTCTTATTTATTCTGACAATTCGTGCGTGGAAAGAACAGACATCTGAGCTGGAAAATCCATTTCCTGTGGAGGCAGATCCGCTGGATGACATCATCAGCCGGCTGGGATATCAGCTGACCGGTGCACAGCAGCAGGTGTGGAAAGAGATCCGGCAGGATATGAGTGGAAAAAGCACGATGAACCGTCTGATTCAGGGAGATGTGGGCTCAGGAAAGACGATCATCGCATTTCTGGCTATGATACTGGCAGCGAGAAATTACCTGCAGAGTGCATTGATGGTGCCGACCGAAGTGCTGGCAAACCAGCATTACGAAGCATTTACCAGGCTGACGATACAGCAGGGACTTCCAATTCAGGCTGTGCTTCTTACCGGATCAATGACAGCAAAGCAAAAGCGGGCAGCTTATGAGAAGATAGCGGCGCATGAGGCAGATGTGGTGATCGGCACTCATGCGGTGATTCAGGAAAAGGTTGTATTTGACCGTCTGGGTCTGGTGATTACGGATGAACAGCACCGCTTTGGAGTACGCCAGCGGGAAGCGCTGGGAGAAAAGGCTGGAAAAATGCCGCACACCATGGTTATGAGTGCAACCCCGATTCCCCGTACTCTGGCAGTGATCCTCTATGGCGATCTGGAGATATCTACCATTGATGAACTGCCTTCCAACCGTATTCCGATCAAGAATTGCGTGGTGAACACATCTTATCGAAAAAAAGCTTATGATTTTATTACAAAGGAAGTACAGGCAGGCCATCAGGCCTACGTGATCTGTCCAATGGTGGAAGAAAGTGAAATGATTGAGGCAGAAGATGTGATCTCTTATACGGAGAAGCTGAAGGCGGAGCTGCCAGCTCAGATCTGTGTGGAATATTTACATGGCAAGATGAAGCCAAAGGAGAAAAACGAGATCATGCAGAGATTTCTGGAGAATCAGATCCAGGTGCTGGTGTCAACCACGGTAGTAGAGGTAGGAGTGAATGTGCCAAATGCCACAGTGATGATGATCGAAAATGCGGAACGTTTCGGCCTGGCCCAGCTGCATCAGCTGCGTGGCCGTGTGGGAAGAGGCGGAGATCAGTCCTACTGTATCATGATAAACGGAAGCGAGAATGGACAGAATCAGAAGCGGCTGGATATTCTGAATCGATCCAATGACGGATTTTATATTGCCAACGAAGACCTGAGACTCCGGGGTCCGGGAGAACTGCTGGGAGTCCGCCAGAGCGGGGCTATGGAATTTAAGATCGGAGACATCTATGCCGATGCACAGATCCTGAAAAATGCCGGAAAAGAGGCAGAACGAATTCGCAGAGAAGATCCGGAACTGCTGCAGGAACCGCACCGGGATCTGAAAAAACGACTGGAAATCTATATGAGAAATGAACTAAAAAATCTGAGTCTGTAAAGGAAAACTCCAAATAATTCACAAACTTTTTGTGACAAAGAGAAAAGCCGTTGCCAATTTCCAAAAAGAGGTGTATATTTCTTATGATTTGAAACAGGATGATATAGAAGCTGTAAAAAGTAGCCGGGAGGAAGAATTATGGCAGCAAAACAGACCATTTATGTTCAGTATATGGGAGATGAGATCACTACAGATGAGATCATGAAAAAGATCAAAGAATACTGGACAAAAGAACTGAAAAAGAAAGTATCCGAGATGAAGAACGTGACCGTCTATGTGAAACCAGAAGAGGGCAAGGCCTATTATGTGATTAATGACGAAATCACAGGAGATGTAGCACTTTCTTAATGATTGCCTTTTGACAGCGGGAGTTACAATTGGCCTGGAAGAGACACAGGATACAGAAAAAGGCAGGAGCCGTGTGGGCGCCTGCCTTTACTCTGCCTGCTTTCACAGATTACTGCATGGTATTCTGTGATTTGCTGCTCATCTGTTTTTCCTGTTCTTCGATCATTTTTTTGACCATATAACCACCGACAGAACCGTTCTGTTTGGAAGTCAGATTTCCGTTATAACCATTGGTAAGCGGAACGCCCAGTTCGTTAGCCACCTCATATTTGAAACGGTCTAATGCACCTTTTGCCTCGGGAACCGCTGCGGTATTAGATGAACGACTACTCATGATTGTTACCTCCTTTGTACTGGTTATTTGCAATTTTGTATTGCGAGAATAGTATGTGGAATATAAAAAAACTTAAACTGGCAGTTGTTGCATGAAACGGAACAAAATGTATTTGCCATAATAAAAAAACAATGGTATAATTGACAAAGTAATATGGGTTAGTATGGGGAAAGGGATGGAACTATGAAAATAGGATTTATTGCACACAACAGCAAAAAAAGCCTTATGGAGAACTTTTGCCTTGCTTATAAAAGGATACTCAGCAAACATGAATTATATGCAACAGGCGGTACTGGAAGAAGAATTGAAGAAGTGACGAACCTGAGAGTACACCAGTTCCTGCCAGGGGCTGTCGGCGGAGATAAGCAGTTCACAGAGATGATCGAGCGGAATGATATGGATATGGTCATTTTCTTTTACAATCCTCTGCTTCAGGACCCGAGACAGGCCGACATAGACAGCATTACCAGATGCTGTGATAAATATAATATCCCGATTGCGACCAATATCGCCACAGCAGAATCTCTGTTGCTGGGACTTGCCAACGGAGATCTGGACTGGAGAAATATCGTGTAACATAGAAGCAGCACAGCAAAAGCTGTGGCGTGTCACCACGATATATGGCTTTTGGTTCACAGAATACGAAAATCAGGGGGATAAATCATGTCAATTAATGACGTCTCGAATCTATTTATGTTCATCGGGGGCCTTGGAATGTTCCTGTATGGTATGCATGCCATGTCCGGCGGTATTCAGAAGTCCGCAGGAAGCAAGATGCAGGAGCTGCTGGGGATCCTGACCAACAATCGTCTGGTTGCTGTTCTGGTCGGTGCGGGACTGACCGCGATCATACAGAGCAGCGGAGCCACTACGGTTATGGTTCTTGGATTTGTAAATGCCGGTATTATGAGTCTTCCACAGGCAGTGGGAGTGATTATGGGTGCGAATATCGGTACCTGTATCACGGCATGGATTGTATCGCTGGGGCAGTTGGGAGATAGCTTCAAAGCCATATCTCCATCACTGTATGCACCACTGATCCTTGGAATCGGTGTATTTATCACTGTATTTTCCAAGTCATCCAAGAAGAAGACGATTGCGGAGATTCTGATAGGTCTGGGCATGTTATTTATCGGCCTGGATTATATGGGATCTGCAGCGAAAAGTTATATGGATTCACCGATTATTACCAATGCATTCATGGCAGTAGGAAATAATCCGTTCCTTGGTATTGCCGTAGGCCTGATCGTGACGGTGATCATGCAGAGCTCTTCTGCATCGGTTGGTGTGCTTCAGACACTGGCAGCGACCAGTGGTGCCGTTACTACCAGTGCAGCGGTGTTCATCTGTCTGGGAGCAGATATCGGTTCCTGTATGCCGGCGGTATTATCCAGTATTGGTGCACAGAGAAATGCCAAGAGAGTAGCAGCGATTCATCTGATCTTTAATGTGATCGGAGCCATTGTGCTGGGAACAGCAGGATTTATTCTGTTCCGTATTATGCCAGGCTTTGCGCATACAGCGATTGACAGTGTGGGTATCTCTATATTCCACACAGGAGCCAAGATTGTGGATGTAATCATACAGTTCCCGTTTGCCATGGGACTGGTGAAGCTGTCTGGCTTGGTTGTCAGAGAGAAAGAATCCGATCAGATAGCAGAGGACAATGCCGAAAAAGCGACCCTGCGTCATCTGGACCGCCGTATCCTGAAATCCCCGGATTTTGCCGTGGAGAATGCGATCAAAGAAGTTGTGCATATGGGTGAGATAGCCAATGAGAATCTGAAAGATGCCTGTCAGGCAGTGATGAGTTATGACAAGGCTCTGATTGATAAGGTATTATCCACTGAAAAGACAATTAATAAAATGGAAGAACTGATTACGGAATATCTGGTTGAGATCGAGAATCTGTCACTGACAGAGAAACAGCATGAACTGATCAAGAATCTGTTTTATTCGGTCAGCGATATTGAACGTGTAGGAGATCATGTAGAGAACATTGCCGAGCTGGTGAATGTGGATGATCCGGAGAACAGAATCGTATTTACAGAAGAAGCTGAGAGAGAACTTTCTGAGATGATGAGTCTGGTTAAGGACAGTTTCTCCTGCGCGGTACAGGCTATTGGCAACAGCAATATCGATCAGGCCGTTCTGGTAGGAAAATACGAAGAAAGGGTAGATGATATGGAAGATGAGCTGAGAGATCAGCATATTGACCGTATGGCCAGACAGCTTTGCAAGCCGGTCAGTGGTGTGGCATTTCTGGACATTCTCAGCAATCTGGAGCGTATCTCAGACCACGCATACAACCTTGCCGGTTATGTAATCAGTGAGAATGAAGGATAAAGAAATATGAGAGTAATTGCCGGTTCAGCCAAACATCTGAATCTGAAGACAATCGAAAGAATAGATACCAGACCGACCACAGACCGGATCAAAGAGACTTTGTTCAATATGATACAGACGGATATTCCGGGATGCAGATTTCTGGATCTGTTCAGTGGAAGTGGAGCTATCGGTATCGAGGCTCTGAGCCGTGGAGCGGCTGAGGCAGTACTGGTCGAATCTGCTCCAAAAGCAGCCGAATGTATCCGGGAAAATTTGAAGTTTACACATCTGGAGGAACATGCAGAACTGATGCAGACGGATGTATTTCAGGCACTTGGCCGTCTGAGAGGACGGGGAGCGTATGACTTCATCTTTATGGATCCGCCTTACAACCACCAGCTGGAGAAGCAGGTGCTGGAAGCATTACAAGGTTCTGATCTGGTAGATGACTACACGGTGATCATCACCGAAGCATCCCTGCAGACTGACTTTTCCTATCTGGATTCTTTAGGATATCAGATGAAAAAGTATAAAAAATACAAGACAAATGCACATGTATTTATCGAAAAGAAAGATGCATGAGTTACTGCGAACAGTGACAGGCATGATACAGCGAGGAAAATAAAAAACATGAAAAGAGCAGTTTACCCGGGAAGCTTTGACCCGGTAACATTTGGACATCTCGATGTGATGAAGCGTTCAGCGACACTGGTAGATGAACTGATTGTGGCGGTCTTGCAGAATAACAAAAAAAATCCGTTGTTTTCTGTAGAAGAACGTGTTAATATACTAAAGAAAGTGACAAAGGATATCAGCAATATACGAGTAGAATCCTTTGATGGGTTATCGATCGATTTTGTAAAAGAATGTCATGCCCAGTTCCTGGTCAGAGGATTGCGTGCGATTACGGACTTTGAATATGAACTGCAGATGGCACAGACGAACAGGATCATGGATTCGGAGATTGATACGATATTCCTGACCACCAGTCTGGAATATGCTTACCTGAGTTCATCGACAGTCAAAGAAGTGGCTTTATATGGGGGAGACATATCAAAGTTTGTTCCGGAAGAAGTAGTATCAGAGATAAACAGAAAGATGGCGGGAAGCCATAGATAAGCAAAAAATGCCGGATAAAGGCGATTTTGCAAGGGGTATTGAATGATTAATGAAGAAGGAGAGATAAGATGAGCAGCAGAATTGAGCAGATTATTGAAGAAATTGAAGAATATGTGGATAGTTGTAAGTTCCAGCCACTGTCTTCTACCAAGATTGTAGTGAATAAGGAAGAACTGGAAGAACTCTTAAGAGAACTTCGTATGAAGACTCCGGACGAGATCAAGAGATACCAGAAGATTATCAGCAATAAGGATGCGATTCTGGCAGATGCACAGACCAAGGCGGATGCCCTGATTGCGGATGCAACAGAAAAGCAGCAGCAGATGGTAGAAGAGAATGAGATCATGCGTGAGGCAAGACAGCAGTCCCAGCAGCTGTTAGATCAGAGCCGCCAGCAGGCTCAGCAGATCCTGGATTCTGCTACAGAAGATGCTAACAACATTCGTATGAGCGCGATCAGCTATACCGATGATATGCTGGCTAACCTGGAACAGATCATGAGTCATGCATCCGATACGGTAAGTGCAAAATACAACACCTTTATCAATTCCATTCAGTCCTGTTACGATATCGTAACCAAGAACAGAAGCGAATTATCACCTCAGTCCCAGAACACCAGCAACTACAGCACTGAAGATCTGGCGGCTGCAGATGAAGAAGATCAGGACGAAGAATAATAGAAAGAATAATAGAATGAAAAGAATCTCGATGTTAGTATACTGGCATCGAGATTTTTTGATATGCAGAGATGATTGTTGTGGCTGCGGTCAGGTACCGGGTAATCGGAGGTGTAACGGCCCCGGAAAAGAAGAAGCAAGCTGAATCCGCGGTCAGGTAGCGGGTATTTGAAAGGAGAAAGTCCAGGAAAACAAGTTATTTGGTCATATTGTGGCATTTTCTATCATATAATAATACAGATCTAAAAATTTTGATGTCACGAAGGAGCAAGTCATGAAAACAACATATTTAACTCCAACAAATCTTTATCAGGAGGCACAAAGGCGACTTGAGGAACTGTATTCTGTCAGGCAAGCATTAGAGAAGCGTTTGAAGTCATATCCAGAAGGCAAGATTCGTGTTGTGAAAAAGGGAAGAAAAGTTCAATATTATTTGCGAACTGATCCAAAGGATAGAAGTGGTGTCTACATATCCAAACAATCAGAAAGAAAAATAGAATTGTATCTTCAGAAGAAATATGATGAATCTGCAATAAAACAAGTCAACTTCGAAATAAAAAATCTTGAACATATCTTGAGAAATTCCAAATTAAAAATAGAAAATCTTCAAAATCTTTATTCTAATTATCCCCAGGAAATAAAAAAATACGTAAAACCCTTAGATATATCTGATGAGGAATATGCCAGAGAATGGTTTTCTGTTCCTTATAAACATAAAGCCATTCCTGAAGAAATTCCAGTATATCTGACAGATAATGGTGAGCGAGTGCGATCTAAATCAGAGTTGAATATCGCTAATATGCTTTTTAAAATGCAAGTACCTTATAAATACGAATGTCCACTTATATTATTTGGTGGCAGGGTAATACATCCAGACTTTACACTTTTAGACACGCATATGCGTCGAGAAATATATTGGGAGCATCGTGGAATGATGGATGATAGAAGTTATCTAAAGGATACAGTTCAGAGAATTAAAGTTTATAGAAAAGAAGGAATTCAATTAGGAGACAATTTAATTATAACAGAAGAAACATCAATACTTCCACTGGGTACAGATGAGATTCTAAGTGTAATAAAACATTTCATGAATAAATGAGATGGTTTTCAAAAAGAATGAAATGCAAGAATATCTAATGTAATATTATCCGTGGTCAGGTGCTGGGTATCCGAGAGAGTAACGACCCCGGAAAGTAAGAAACAAGCTAAATCCGCGGTCAAGTACCGGGTATCCGAAAGAATAACGGCCCCGGAAAAGAAGAAGCAAGCCAAATCCGCTGTCAGGTAGCGGGTAATCGGAGGTGTAACGACCCCGGAAAGTAAGAAGCAAGCTGAATCCGTGGTCAGGTACCGAGTATTCGGAGGTGTAACGACCCCGGAAAGTAAGAAACAAGCTAAATCCGCGGTCAGGTACCGGGTATCCGGAGGTGTAACGGCCCCGGAAAGTAAGAAGCAAGCTAAATCCGCTGTCAGGTACCGGGTATCCGCAATCACCCCGGCCCCGGAAAGTAAGAAGCAAGCCAAATCCGTGGTCAGGTACCGGGTATCCGCAATCACCCCGACCCCGGAAAGTAAGAAACAAGCCAAATCCGCGGTCAGGTACCGGGTATCCAAGAGAGTAACGGCTCACGAAAAGCAACGGAGATTCATTGAAGTTATATTCCGCTGCTCATGGACGACAACAGATAGATCAGATACAGACCCAAGGTGATGACAGCAGTCATAGCCTTTGTTTTTATGTAATTTTTTAAAGAAAAACCAATGCTTCTTAAATAAGACGCTGACTGGAAGGCGCTGCACAAGCCTCCGAAGGTTAGCGTTACGACAATCAGAAGATATTTCCAGAATAACGGTACAGAGAGTCCTGTCAGCAGTTGACATCCTAAGGAAATCTCCAGCAAAGCAGCCCAAGAAGCCCTGGTGATCGCAGACAGAGCTGGCAGGTGGCAGACAAAAAAAGACAGTACTGAGAACAGAACCATGTAGCCTCCGATTTGCAGCATCTGTGTAATGCTGTCTTCGATGGATGTATCCAGAAAAGCTAAAAAAGTAGTGTGGCCAGATGAACATTTCCTGCCATATGGGGGTTCTGATGTCTTAGCTGTCATGTCCGGAAAATCAGCCATTTCTATGCGATGTCTGTGCACTGCCAATATTCCCACTCCATAGCACAGTGCTGCTCCGTATACTATCACCATGCATGGAATCGCAAAGCCTGGTGCCTTTAACAGGTCGTGGCACACGCAGGCAATAAGAAAGCCCGGGCTGACATTATTGATAAAATTTGCCAGATAGTGAGCTTCCTCCGGACTTATAGCATCCTCAGAGCGCAGATCGGCCAGTGTCTTTACACCCATAGGATAGCCACAGCAAAACCCCAGCAGAAGTGCATAGGATCCGGCAGGAGACAGATGTAGCATTTTTTTGCATAGAAAAGAGAATGGCCGGAGAAAACGATAGATGAGATTTGAGCCGATTAGCAATCGAGAAATGATCATAATCGGAAGAAGATACGGCACCAGGGAAGTAGACCATAGGATCAGAGCATTCAGAATAAACTGTTTCATAAAATCATGCCTTTCCGTTTGAATTGAAAAAAGGTCTGTGGTATACTCTATTTTGAATTAGTCTGTGATAGAACGAGTTTTGTATTGAAGTTTATTTTGTGACGGAGCAGACATTTACATTGAAGTTTATTTTGTGACAGAGCAGGACATTTACGTTGAAGTTCACTATGTGACAGATAGAATATTTTGTGACACACAGAAACAGAAAGCAGGTAGGTTGCAATGAAGATACAACTGTGGCGTGAGATGCTGGATCCATATGATCTGGCAGTCAAAGAGCTGATTACCAAGTTTGAACATTTAAAATATGAACATAAAGCGAGAGGGCTGTATTGTCCGATTGAAGATGTAACTGGCCGGGTGAAGTCCGTATCCAGCATTTTGGATAAATTAAAAAAGAAGAACCTGGAACTGGAGCAGATGGAGCAGGAACTGGATGATCTGGCAGGGATCCGGATCATTTGCCAGTTCGTGGAGGATATTGAAAAAGTAGTTTCGATTATACGCTCCAGAACGGATATGACGGTTCGACAGGAAAAGGATTATATCACCAACGAGAAGACCAGTGGCTATCGAAGTTATCACATAATCGTAGATTATCAGGTGCAGACTCTGAATGGACCGAAGACATTGAAGGTAGAGATTCAGATCCGCACTATGGGAATGAACTTCTGGTCTACGATCGAGCATTCCCTTCAGTACAAATACAAGCAAAATATTCCAGAGCATATCCGGGAAAAACTGAGCAATGCTGCAGATGCCATTGAGGTATTGGATCGTGAGATGTCAGATGTACGCAATGAGATCATGGATGCACAGAATGCCAGACAGATTCAGTCCAATATTGTGACTGAGATTCTCATGACTATTCAGAATCTGTATGCGATCGCCAATCGTCGTGATGTGGCCAAGATCCAGGATGAATTCTATGAGGTCTATCAGGAAGACAATCTGGAAAAACTGATCCGGTTCCATAAGAATCTGGATATTATTGCAGAAGGATACAAAGCACAGGGGATAGAATTTAAAGTATGACAGAACGATTGGATAAATTTCTTGCAAATGCAGGATTTGGCACCAGAAGCGAGGTAAAAAAGCTAATAAAGCAAAAAAGAGTACAGGTAGATGGAGAGATTCCCAGGAACGGGGATGGCAGAATCGACCCGGAAAAACAGACAATCTCTGTAGATGGTGAGATGGTCAGCAGCCAGAAGCATGAATATATTTTGTTGCATAAACCGGCGGGATGCGTTACAGCCACAAAAGACAATCGAGACACTACGGTTATGGATCTGATTGATTCCAGAATCAAAGACCGGTTGTTCCCGGTGGGACGTCTGGACAAGGACACGGAAGGATTACTGCTGATCACAGACGATGGTCCATTGGCTCATCAGCTTCTGGCACCGAAAAGGCATGTGCCAAAGACGTACTATGCAAAAGTGTCCGGCATACTGCCAGAGAATGTCTGTGAACAGTTTGCACAGGGGCTGGATATCGGAGACGAGAAGCCGACACTTCCGGCGGAACTTCGGATTCTAAAGAGAGATCCGGAAGGTATCAGCAGCGAGATTGAGCTGACGATTCATGAAGGAAGATTTCATCAGGTAAAGCGTATGTGCCATGCAGCGGGATGTGAGGTGACTTATCTGAAGCGCATTTCCATGGGCGCGCTGAATCTGGATGAAAGTCTGAAAAAAGGAGTGTACAGACAGCTTACCGCAGAGGAAATCAAGAAGCTGAAAGAATAAGAGAACGGAACACAAAAAGGAGCAATAATGACAAATGGATTTTTACCTGTGTCAGCAAAGGATCTGGCACAGCGCAACATCAAACAGCTGGATTTTGTATATGTGACAGGAGATGCCTATGTAGATCATCCATCTTTTGCCCATGCAGTTATCAGCCGGATTCTGGAGCATAATGGTTATACTGTGGGGATCATTGCGCAGCCAGACTGGAAAGATGATGCCAGCATTACCATACTGGGAGAACCGAGGCTGGGATTCCTGGTATCTGGTGGGAATATGGATTCTATGGTGAACCATTATTCGGTTTCCAAAAAAAGAAGAAAGACGGATGCCTTCACACCGGGAGGCGTCATGGGAAAACGCCCGGATCATGCAACGGTGGTTTACTGCAATCTGATCCGGCGTACCTATAAAAAGACTCCGATCATCATCGGTGGTATCGAAGCCAGTCTGCGCAGGCTGGCCCATTACGATTATTGGTCAGATTCCCTGAAACGGTCCATTTTGCTGGATTCCGGAGCAGATCTGTTGTCCTATGGCATGGGAGAGAGGTCGATTGTGGAGATCGCTGATGCACTGAATTCGGGGATTGATATCAAAGACATTACATTTATTGATGGTACAGTTTACAAGACCAGCCATCTGGAGGATGTCTATGATGTAACAAAGCTTCCTGCCTACGAATCACTGGTGGAAAACAAGATGAATTATGCAAGAAGCTTTTACATCCAATATTGCAACACTGATCCATTCAGTGGCAGGCGGCTGGCCGAAGAGTATCCGAACGGGATTGCCGTGGTGCAGAATCCGCCACAGAAACCACTGTCTCAGGACGAGATGGACATCGTCTACGGACTGGATTATCAGCGTACCTGGCATCCAATGTATGATAAAGATGGTGGCGTACCGGCGATCGAAGAAGTAAAATTCTCCCTGGTCAGCAACCGGGGATGCTATGGTGGCTGCAATTTCTGCGCACTGACTTTTCATCAGGGAAGAATTATCCAGACCAGAAGCCACGAGTCACTGATCAGTGAAGCGAAAAAGTTCATAGAAGAGAAAGATTTTAAAGGCTACATTCATGATGTGGGAGGCCCGACGGCCAACTTCCGGCAGCCAGCCTGTGAAAAGCAGCTGGAAAAAGGCGTCTGTGTGAAAAAGCAGTGCCTGTTCCCGAAGCCTTGCAAGAATCTGCGCGTGGATCATTCTGACTATCTGAAGCTGCTGCGTAAGCTCCGTGCACTGCCAAAAGTAAAGAAAGTCTTTATTCGATCGGGCATTCGTTTTGATTATCTTATTGCAGATCCGGATGATACATTTTTCCGTGAACTTATTCAGTATCATGTCAGCGGCCAGCTGAAAGTTGCGCCGGAGCACATCTCTGATGCCGTACTTGAGAAAATGGGAAAACCGGAAAATTCCGTTTATCAGCGATTTGTAGCAAAATATCAGAAGCTGAACAAGGCCTACGGCATGAACCAGTTCCTGGTGCCATATCTGATGTCTTCCCATCCAGGTTCTACCTTGAAGGAAGCCATCGCACTGGCAGAATATCTGCGGGATCTGGGCTATATGCCAGAGCAGGTGCAGGACTTCTATCCAACACCGTCCACGATATCCACCTGTATGTACTATACCGGTGTCGATCCGAGAACCATGCAGCCGGTCTATGTACCAAAAAATCCGCATGAAAAAGCCATGCAGCGTGCATTGATTCAATATCGGGATCCGAAGAACTACGATCTGGTTAAAGAAGCGCTGTTAAAAGAACATCGGGAAGATCTGATTGGGTTTGGACCTGAATGTCTGATTCGTCCGAGAAAAAATATTGATCAGAAACAGAAAGAGCGTGGGCTCAATGACCGACGTGGAAAAGCAGGCCAGCAGACAGGCAATCGAGGCGGAAAAGCAAGTCAGCAGACAGGCAGTCGAAGCGGATGGCAGCAGGACACTTCCAGAAGAAATGGAAACGGGCGTGGAAATGATGTTGGCCAAAGCAGTCGTTCAGGTGAAAAAAGGAAGAAAAAGACAATCCGAAACGTACACCACAAGAATGAATAATCAAATGTAAGGATAGGCTGGATCCGCGGGCAGGTAGCGGGTAGCCAGGGGATTAACGACCCCGGAAAAGAAGAAGCAAGTTAAATCCGCGGTCAGGTAGCGGGTAGCCAGGGCATTAACGACCCCGGAAAGTAAGAAGCAAGTGGAATCCGTGGTCATGTACCGGGTATCCGGGGCAGAAATGACCCCGGAAAAGAAACAAGTTGAAGAAAGGCATATTTTATGGCAAAGATACAAAAAGGGGATTTTGGATATATTAAAAGTCAGAGAAAAAAAAGGGTAGCCATCACAATTTTGATGTTCGCTATCCCGATTGTGATCTTCCTGACAGGACTGTATATCACCCACACAAGAAAAAACATGTTTACACTGGTGGCCATTCTAGGCTGTCTTCCAGCAAGTAAATTTGCTGTGAATATGATTATGATATGGCTTCAGAAGCCAATCAGTCAGCAGCAGCATGATGAAATCGCAGTTCATGTGAAGGACATGACCGTGATCTATGAGGCAACGGTCAGTGCCTATGAAAAAAACACACCATTTGTCAGTATTGTAGTCAGTGGTTTGAATATCATCGGCTTTACACAAAGTCCAAAAGCAGATCCGGCGTTCGCAGAGAAACATATCAAGAAAATTTTACAGGGCAATGGATTTAAATCCAATGTAAAGGTCTTTACTGATCAAAAACAGTTTTTACGCAGAGTAGACGAACTTTATCCAGATCATCTGGAAAAAGAAGCCCAAGTACCATTCACACCAGATGAACGTTATCCGAATGCAACAAGAAATGAACTGGTAAAGGCAGTGATCCTGGCAATTTCAATTTAAAAAATCAACCAAACCCCGGAAAGAAAGAAATTAGTTGAATCTGCGGTCACATGCCGGGTATTTGGATCCATGAAAGCCCCGGAAAGGAAGAATCTAGTTGAATCCGTGGTCATATGCCGGGTATTCAGAATCATGAAGGCCCCGGAAAAGAAGAAACAAGTAGAATCCGCGGTCAAGTGCCGGGTATTCGGAATCATAAAGGCCCCGGAAAAGAAGAAACAAGTTGAATCCGTGGTCTGAAATTGTCATTTATTCGGCAACACATGAGGAGTAATAGAATATGCGAGAAATACTGGTGTCCCCAGGCGAAGCGGGACAGAGACTGGACAAGCTGCTGGCGCGATATTTGAATACTGCGCCTGTCAGCTTTCTTTATAAGATGATGAGAAAAAAGAATATCACGCTAAATGGGAAGAAAGCGGTGGGAAAAGAGCTGGTGCAGGCAGGAGACAGCATTAAAGTTTTTCTGAGTGAGGATACCTGGAGCAAGTTCAGCACCATTCGTAACCAGCCGTCCAGCATCAGGCCGGTCAACCAGAAGCAGACGAGTCCCTGGGCGAAGATTCCTCCTTTGAAGAAAGAACAGATCATTTATGAAGATGATCATATACTGCTGATGAACAAGCCAGCCGGTGTTCTTTCTCAAAAGGCACAGCCGAAGGATATCTCGATCAACGAGCAGATGATTGCCTATCTGCTGCAAAGTGGGCAGATTACAGAGGAAAGTCTGCAGCTTGTGAAACCTGCCGTATGCAATCGCCTGGACCGCAATACCAGTGGCCTCGTGCTGGTAGGAAAAAGCCTGGCAGGTTTGCAGGGATTATCACAGATTCTGAAAGATCGATCTGTGCATAAATATTATGCTGCCTGTGTGGCCGGACAGATCACGGATAGCTGCCGCATCGAGGGATATTTGTATAAAGAAGAGAAAACGAACAAAGTAAAAATTCTTCAAGAAGAGATACCAGGTGCAAAGAAAATTATAACGGAATATTCCCCAGTGACCTTTCAGCGAGCGAATGCCAATCGACTTCCTGGCAGATGTGATTCTGTCAGATCGAAGTTTGGTAGTTCTGAAAAATCCAGCTATGACATCACCCTTCTGGAGGTGCTTCTGGTGACCGGGCGTTCCCATCAGATTCGTGCGCATCTGGCCAGCATTGGGCATCCAATTCTGGGAGATATCAAGTACGGCGACAGAAAGCTCAACCTTTATTATGAAGAACAGTACCGCATCCGTCATCAGATGCTTCATGCGGCGAAAGTTGTCTTTCCGGACAACTTAGGTGGAGTCTTAGCGCATTTGTCTGGGCAGACATTTACGGCACCATTGCCTGAGGAATTCCAGCGGGTGCTGAAAGGAGAAGCATAAGATGGCAACATGGAATTCCCGGGGCTTAAGAGGTTCCGTACTGGAAGATCTGGTTAATCGTTCCAATGAGATTTATCTGGAAAAAGGGCTGGCTCTGATTCAGAAGATTCCTACGCCGATTACACCGATTCAGATTGACAAACAAAGCCGGCATATCACCCTGGCATATTTTGAACAGAAAAGTACGGTAGACTATATCGGTTGTGTACAGGGAATCCCCGTATGTTTTGATGCAAAAGAATGTATCAGTGACACGTTCGCACTACAGAATCTGCATGATCATCAGGTGAGATTCATGACTGATTTCGAAAAACAGGGCGGTGTGGCATTTTTGCTGATTTATTATAGCAGTCGGGATTTATTTTATTATTTGCCCTATCGGGATATGATGAAGTTCTGGAACCGTAAAGAGTCTGGAGGCCGAAAAAGCTTTCGGATCGAAGAACTGAATATGGATTATACACTGACACCGAGACAAGGCATATTTGTACCATATCTGGATGGATTGCAAAAAGATCTTAGTCAAAGGAAATGACCCCGGAAATAACAAGCATCTGAAATCCCGTGGTCAGAGCATGCCGGAGCTCCCAGTAAGTGTCCCCGGAAATAACAAGTTTCTGAAAATCCGCGGTCAGGTACCGGGTAGCCGGGCATGATCGGGCCCCGGAAAAGAAGAAGCAAGCAGAATCCGTGGTCAGAGCGCACCGGGTTTCCCAGCAAATGACCCCGGAAATAACAAGTTTCTGAAAATCCGCGGTGAGGTACCGGGTAGCCGGGCATGATCGGGCCCCGGAAAAGAAGAAACAAGCTGAATCCGTGGTCAGACCATGCCGGGTTTCCCGCCAAGTGCCCCGGAAATAACCGACAAAAGATTTACCACTGAGGGATTGACAAGAGAGTTACTGGCTTTTATAATAAGACGGTAATTTAACGAATTAGCACTGTACTACAAGAAAGTGACAATAAGGGTAATTGCTCAGAATCGTGAAGGTATTGAACAATTACGCGAGGAGAGTATTTATGGAGAGATTATTGCATACGCCGGATGGAGTCCGGGACATTTATAACGATGAGTGTGAGAGAAAGGTAAGACTTCAGAACCGGCTTCATGAAGTATTGAAGAGTTACGGTTATCGGGATATCGAGACACCGACTTTTGAGTTCTTTGATGTATTTAATAAGTCAGTAGGAACCACCCCATCCAAGGATCTGTACAAGTTCTTTGACCGTGAGGGCAATACCCTGGTCCTGCGTCCGGACATTACCCCGTCCATCGCAAGAGCGGTATCCAAGTATTTTCAGCAGGAAGAAGGCGAGATCCGTCTCTGCTATCAGGGAAATACCTTTATTAACAATTCCAGCTATCAGGGAAGGCTGAAGGAGACCACCCATCTGGGAGCAGAATTCATCGGAGCAGATTCCCCGCAGGCGGATGCAGAGATTGTGGCCATGGTAGTAGACTGCCTGAAAAGTGCAGGGCTGGAGGAGCTTCAGATCAGTATCGGCCAGCTGGACTACTTCAAGAGCATTTTAAAAGATGTGATCATTGACGAAGAATCCGAAGGCAGATTAAAGGACTTCATCGCCAACCGCAATATCTTCGGCGTAGAATCCATTCTGGATCAGCTGGAGATTCAGGGAAAAGTACGGGATGTCCTGATGGCTCTGCCGGAGCTGTATGGATCGGTAGACATTCTGGAGAAAGCCATGGACTATGCGACGAATAAAGAGGCACAGGCCTCCATTGTGAGATTAAAAGAGATCTACCGTATTCTGGAATACTACGATGTAGCTCAGTATGTCAGCTTTGACTTAAGCATGCTTAGCCGCTATAATTATTACACTGGTATTTTCTTCCGAGGCTATACCTACGGAAGCGGAGATGCCGTAGTCAAGGGCGGTCGATATGACAATCTGCTGAAGCACTTTGGCAAGGATGCACCGTCCATCGGATTCGTAGTGGTGATCGATGAACTTCTGTCGGCGCTGAAGCATCAGAAGATCGAGACAGAGCCACTGGAAGAGATCCTGACCGTTCCTTACGATGCACCTCATGAACGTGTCGCGGTACAGCTGGCTATGGCCATGCGCCATCAGGGCAAAAAAGTCATTCTGAAGGAATGTACCGACGACTTCGGACCGGAGCAGGCAGCAGCATTGAATAAATTGATGAAAACATACCTGTGATGCCGGAATTGGACAACTGGTACACACGGAGATCATGCATAAGCATGATTGTGTCACAGAAATTACGCTACACAACGTTAACGAGATACAGTATTATATAGATAACAGAGGAAACAGATCATGCGATATTTGACATTTGCTTTAACCAAGGGCCGGCTGGCGAGGCAGACCCTGGCACTTTTAGAGCAGGTAGGTATCACCTGCGAAGAGATGAAAGATACTGATTCACGAAAGCTGATTTTTGTGAATGAAGAACTGAAGCTGAAGTTCTTCCTGGCAAAGGGACCAGATGTTCCGACTTATGTAGAGTATGGAGCAGCAGATATCGGCGTAGTGGGAAAAGACACCATTGATGAAGAGAACCGCAAGCTCTATGAGGTACTGGATCTGGGCTTCGGCAAATGCCGTATGTGCGTCTGCGGACCGGCGGAAGCAGCCGATCTTCTGAAGCATCAGCAGCGCATCCGGGTAGCCACCAAGTATCCTCGGATTGCAAAGGAATATTTTTATAATAAGAAATGTCAGACCGTGGAGATCATCAAGCTGAACGGTTCCATTGAGCTGGCGCCGATCGTTGGCCTGTCTGACGTGATTGTGGATATCGTAGAGACTGGTTCCACCTTAAGAGAAAATGGCCTGCAGGTGCTGGAAGAGGTATGCCCACTGTCAGCCAGAGTCGTGGTGAACCGGGTAAGCATGCAGATGGAGAGCGAACGGATTACAGAGATCCTGAATAAATTAAAATGCCAGAGTCAGAAGTCATAAAAACAAGACGTGCCTGCAACGGAGCAATTTACTGGCATTGATTATAAAAGCAGAGGAGACATACAGACATGAGAATCGTAACACTGACACAGGAGTCTAAGCAGAATCTCCTGGAGGATTTATTGAAAAGAAGCCCGAACAACTATGGTGCCTATGAAGACAAAGTAGCTGCGATCGTGGATGATGTAAGAAAACGCAAAAATGAAGCCGTATTTGAATATACCGAGAAGTTCGATCATGCGAAGATTGATGCGTCCAATATCAAAGTAACAAAAGAGGAACTGGAGGAAGCTTATACCCAGGTAGATCCAGAACTGATCGAAGTGATCCGCAAAGCACTGGTGAATATCCGCTCTTATCATGAGAAGCAGAAGCGCACCAGCTGGTTCAACAGCAAAGAGGACGGTACCCTGCTGGGACAGAAGATCACACCTCTTGCCAGAGTCGGTGTCTACGTACCTGGCGGCAAGGCAGTCTATCCATCCTCTGTACTGATGAATATCGTACCTGCCAAGGTAGCCGGTGTAGGTAAGATCATCATGACCACACCGTGCAATGCAGAAGGAAAAGTCAACCCGACTACGCTGGTGGCAGCCAACGAAGCAGGTGCCGATGAAGTCTACAAAGTAGGCGGTGCACAGGCTATCGCAGCACTGGCATTTGGTACAGAATCCATCGAAAAAGTCGATAAGATCGTAGGCCCAGGTAACATCTACGTAGCCCTTGCCAAAAAAGCAGTCTACGGATTCGTCAATATCGATTCCATCGCCGGACCAAGTGAGATCCTGGTGCTGGCAGATGAGACTGCCAATCCAAGATATGTGGCAGCAGATCTGCTGTCCCAGGCAGAACATGACGAGATGGCATCTGCCATCCTGATCACCACCAGTATGGATCTGGCGAAGAAAGTATCCGAGGAAGTAGATGGATTCGTGAAAGTCCTTTCCAGAAAAGACATCATTACCAAATCTCTGGAGCAGTTCGGCTACATTCTGGTGGCAGAGACGATGCAGGATGCCATTGACGCAGCCAATGAGATCGCATCTGAGCATCTGGAGATCGTGACAGCCAATCCATTTGAAGTCATGACCAGGATCCGCAATGCAGGAGCCATCTTCATCGGAGAATACAGCAGCGAACCACTGGGCGATTACTTCGCAGGACCGAATCATGTGCTGCCGACCAACGGTACATCCAGATTCTTCTCGCCTCTGAATGTAGACGACTTCGTAAAGAAGTCCAGCATCGTATACTACTCCAGAGAAGCACTGGAAGCCGTACACGAAGACATCGAGAAATTTGCAAAGGCAGAGCAGCTGACTGCGCATGCCAATTCCATACACGTCAGATTCGAGTAAAAGAAAAAAACAGTGGCGTATGTCACAAATGAACAGGAGGAACATCATCATGGCAGAACGCAGTGCAGAAATCAAACGTTTTACTTCCGAGACAGAGATCCGTCTGAACTTCTGTATCGACGGACAGGGAGACTATGACCTGGAATCCGGGATCCCTTTCTTTGATCATATGCTGAACGGGTTCACCCGGCATGGGTTATTTGACTTAAGCGGCAAGATCCGGGGAGATATCGAGGTGGATTCCCACCATACGATAGAAGACACCGGCATCGTTCTGGGAGAAGCGATCAGGGAAGCTATTGGTGACAAACGGGGCATCCGTCGTTTTGGACAGGCCATTCTGCCTATGGATGACGCATTGGTACTGTGCGCCATCGATCTCTCCGGAAGACCTTACTACAGCTCAGATCTGACCTTTACCTGTGAGAAGATCGGAGATATGGATACCGAGATGGTGCGGGAGTTCTTCTATGCCATTTCCTATTCCGCAGGAATGAACCTGCACTTTAAGCAGCTATCCGGTGTGAACAACCACCACATCGCAGAGTGCGCTTTCAAGGCTTTTGCAAAAGCCCTGGATATGGCCACCAGTCTGGATGAGCGCATCACCGGTGTGCTATCCACAAAAGGAAGTCTGTAAACGAGAAAGGAAGTCTGTAGAATATGAAAGAATCCAATGTGAAGAATTTGCTCGCACATATTTTTATGAAAAATGGAAAAGCCGTGACCGGACTGACAAATTTTCAGATTCTTGGAAAACGTTCCATTCCGGAACTGGCAAAATACTATGAGCATAAAGGGGCAGATGCCCTGATCTTATTCGACCTGGCAGAGTCAGAGGAAGAACACCGGCTTCACCAGCGGATCATCAAATGTCTGTGCAGTCGCAGCCAGATCCCGATCCTGGCTGGCGGCCACATTGATGATATCCGTGATATGGAAGAACTGATGAATATGGGATGTGACAAAGTCTTCCTGAATATGTCCAGGGAAGAGAATCGTGAGATCCTGCATCAGGCGCAGAAGCAGTTTGGCAAAGAGCATATCGCTGTCTGCATCAATGACTTCACTTTCCCGGAGGAAGAAAATGCCAAAATGGAGAAATATGCAGACGAAGTCAGTCTTCTGGGAGACAACCGCCGTCTCTATGAAGCAGTTCGCAGTCTGCCGGTGAACGGTATTCCACTGATGGATATCATTGATTATCAGAGAGTCTATGTTTTACTAAAAGAAGAGAATGTATCTGGGATCTCTGGCAATGTGATCTCCAATACGGAAGTAGACCTCTTTGAACTGAAAGATCTGCTGCAGATGAAAGGGCTGAATATGCGGCAGCAGAAGTCTGCCATCGCCTGGTCTGAGTTCAAGCTGAACAGTGACGGCCTGATTCCTGTTATCGTACAGGATTATCGCAACAACGAAGTTCTGATGCTGGCGTATATGAACGAAGAAGCCTTCGACAAGACGGTCAAGACCGGCCGGATGACCTACTGGAGCCGCAGCCGTCAGGAACTGTGGATCAAGGGAGAGACCTCCGGCCACTTCCAGTACGTAAAGCGCCTCTCTATAGACTGCGACAACGATACGCTGCTGGCCTATGTGGTACAGATCGGTGCAGCCTGCCATACCGGCAACAGAAGCTGCTTCTACCGGGATCTGGTAAAGAAAGAATATGACGAGATCGATCCGATGGATACGCTTCATCATCTCTATGAGAAAGCAAAGGATCGGAAAGAGGGATTGATTGATCATCAGTCTGTGAAAAAACAGGCAGCAGATGTACTATATCACATGACCGATCTGATGGCAGAATACCGGGTATCCTGGGAGGACGTGACGGAAGAGATCAACCGCAGAGAACGAAAACTAAAAGAAAAATAAAGTGTATAAAAAAAGTACAAAATAATCATTGCATTTTAGACTGAATATGGATATACTTAATTCGAATTTTTATTAAAAAAAACGAATGTAAGGCAAAATGACCGAAAGGTTATGACGCAAAACTACAGGGCCTGACAGTGACCGAACAGTGACCGTACTTTTCTGACAGAAGTGATTTTCGATCGGGGGGGGGGTATTGGTAACAATGGCAGCCAGTTGCATATGCAGACAGACTTGCCATGACACTGGAATGGTCTGATGATGAGACAGAATATTTGAGACCCACAGGAGCGTCAGAACAATGATGCTCCTTTTTCATGCCACAGAGAGGATGATAGTTTGGCAGTTATAGATTTTCATTCACATATCCTGCCCGGTATAGACGACGGTGCCAGGAATATTGACAGCGCACTGGCGATGCTGGAGCAGATACAGACACAACAGATAGACATCATGGCAGCGACTCCGCATTTTTATGCGGCAAAGGACAGAATCGACACATTTCTGAAGAAAAGAGAAACAGCTCGTGATGTCTTTTTTCATGCAGTCAGAGAACATGAGATGAATGCTGTCCCGCAGATTCTTCTCGGAAGCGAAGTGGCATTCTTTGACGGGATCAGCAGAGCGAAGGAGATCGAAGCCCTGACTCTGGAAGGCACACGACTGCTGCTGCTGGAGATGCCATTTGTACCATGGACGGATCAGAATCTCACAGAAGTGGAGAGGCTGATCAAAGAGAGAGGACTGCATCTGATGATCGCACATCTGGAGCGGTTCCTGTGGATCCCAGGCAATAAGAAGCAGGTACAGCGACTGATGGAGCTTCCTGTGACGATACAGCTGAATGCAGAATGTCTGCTGGACTGGAGACATCGCCACACACTGCTGAAGCTTCTGAAAGAGGGCAGAGCCCATGTGCTTGGCAGTGACTGCCATGGAGCCCATCATCGGGTGCCGAATCTGGCAGAGGGACGGGCAGTGATCGAAAAGAAGCTGGGCCATTCCGTTCTGGAGCAGCTGGATCAGAGAGGGACCACACTACTAGAGGAGGTAAAGACAGATGAGTAAGAAGACTACGAACATCATCAGCGTGATATTATTTCTGGCACTGGCAGCACTGATGGTCTGTGAAGTAAACCATCCGGCAGGTGGAGCAGCGATGCTTGCTTCCATGATGCATTAGAAGGGACAGAGTAGCTATGACCCAATACCGAAGCAGAAAAGAAAAAAAGAAGGAACTATATAAGAAGCTGGGGCTGGCAGCAGTGGTGCTGGCAGTGGGGATCGGCGTAGTCGCCGGAGTCCTGGGCGCTGCAGACAAAAAGCTGCTTCAGCATGAACAGACAGAGACCAGGTCGGAGGACATCGTATACAAGGGTAAGACTTATACGCCAAAGGGGAATCTGGAGACTTACCTCTTCTCCGGTATCGATGCGACAGGCACCGTAGCCGAGCGGGATGCGAAGAACCCGGGACAGTGTGATGTACTGATCCTGCTTGTCCGGGATCGCAGTACCGAGCAGTGCAAGCTGCTGACCATCGACCGGAATACCATCACACCGGTGCAGTTCTACGGGGAAGGTGGAAACAGTCAGGGCACCGCTGAGGTGCAGATCTCTCTGGCACATTCCATGGGTGCAGACCATTCCAGTGCAGAAGGATGTGCGGAAAATACTATCGAAGCGGTATCCACCCTGCTGGGAGGAGTTCAGATTGATGGTTATTCTATGGTAAATATGAGCGCCATTCAGATCGTCAATGATATGGTCGGGGGTGTTACCGTCACCGTTGAGGATGATTTTACCGGTGTAGACGATACCCTGAAAAAAGGAGAGACGGTCACACTGACCGGTGAGCAGGCAGAGAACTTTGTCCGGGGACGAAAGTCCATGAAGGAGGATGACACCAACCAGAACCGTCTGGCCCGTCAGGCACAGTACGAAGAAGGGCTGAAGGCCGCCTTTGCAGCAAAGTGCAGTGAGGACAATACCTTCCCGCTGGATTTCTACCATGGACTGGAAGCATATATGACGACCAACATCAGCGCCAGAAAGTTCAGCCGTATTGCATTGCTGATGATTGACGATCAGGAAGAGACACCTGTGACCATCACCGGAACCTATGGAACGGATGAGAACGAATGGCAGACCTTTACGCCGGACGAGGACAGCCTCCAGGAAGCCATCTTGGAACTGTTTTATAAAGAAACATAAGTTGGACATACAAGATCCAAACTAAAAAAATACATGAGGAGAACATCAACATGAACCATGAACAAATGAATGATGAGATGGAGATCGATCTTCTGGATCTGGGCTATATGCTACTGGACAAATGGCATTACCTGTTGCTTTGTCTGCTGGCAGGAGCATTGCTCCTCAATGCCTTTTCCTTTTTCTTCATCGAGCCAACCTACGAGTCCACATCCAAGCTGTATGTGGTATCTACCTCCGATGACTCAGTGGTCAGCTTAAGCGACCTGAATCTGGGTACCTCTCTGACAGCCGACTACGAAGAACTGATGCTCAGCTATCCGGTGCTGAATCAGGTCATCGACAAGCTGAAGCTGGATATGACAACAGAGGAAGTGAAAAAGCTGTATTCACTGAAAAATCCGAGTGATACCCGTATTCTTCAGATCACAGCCACCACCACAGATCCTCAGTTTTCCATGGATTTGGCGGAAACCATGGCAGAAGTGGCAGTATCTTATCTGCCAGACACCATGAGCACCAAGGCACCGAATATCGCCCAGCATGCCAAGCTGGCAGATCACAAGGCAGGACCAAGCTACATGAAGTATACCATGATAGGCGCATTGCTGGGACTGATCCTGATGGCCGGACTTCTGATCGTACAGTATCTCATGGATGATACCGTACATACTGCAGAAGATATGGAAAAATACTTTGGTCTGGTGCCGCTGACCACCATTCCGGAGAGCGACCAGGTAGTAGATATCGATGAAGAAATACGTACCGGAAAGAGAGGGCGCAAGAGATGAATCAGTTGACGATTACACTTCCGGAACTGCCATACGCAGTAGAAGAGGCTATGAACCGCCTGCGTATCAACATCAAGTTCTGTGGAAAGAACACAAGAAAGATCTTACTGACCAGCTGTCTGCCAAACGAGGGCAAAAGTACCGTATCTTCCTATCTGTGGAAGATGCTGGCAGAGGCAGGTTTCCCTACCGTACTGGTAGATGTGGATCTGAGAAAGTCTGTTATGAAGACACGTTTTCAGATCGAATACTCAGAGGACATGAAGGGACTGAACCATTATCTGTCCGGCATGGCTGAGTATGAAGAAGTGGTCTATGAGACCAATATCCAGAACGGCTATATTGTACCATGTACCCAGCTGCTGGAGAATCCATCAGCATTGCTGGAAGATGTCCGTTTTAGAGAACTGCTGGACAAGCTGGCAGAGCATTACCGTTTTGTGATCATCGATACCCCGCCGCTTGGCAGTGTATCCGATGGCGCACTGGTCGCTTCTATGTGTGACGGTGCAGTACTGGTAGTGCGTGCCGGAGATACACCAAAGGCCATGATCCGACAGTCCCTGCATGAGATCGAGCAGTCAGGCTGCAAGCTTCTCGGTACGGTGCTGAACCGAGCTGAGGTCAAGAGCCGCGCCTATGGCAAATATTATGGCAAATATGCCAATAAGTATGGCTATGGATATGGTTACGGCTATGAAAAGGAAGAGAAAAAAGAAAAGTAGTCAGATGGCTGCTTTTCCTGACACAGGATTATCCTATACGGGCAGACAGTCCTGTCAGCCCCCGGTAATCCGCATACAGAACCGGTGCATCTGGCACCACTTATCACGGATAAATGGAGCAGGCGTGGGAAGCTTCATTTATTGATACATATGGAACTAAGGAGTGAGAAAAATGAAAACATTAAAGAAAATCGCTCTTATCATGTTATCTGTTATGATGATCTGCAGCATGTCTGTATTCGCTGCTGATTCACCAGTAAAACAGACTCTGTCAGCTTCTCTGAAGAAAGCAGAGTTCACATACAATGGTAAGAAGCAGGCACCAAAGGCTTCACAGGTAGTTGTAAAAGTAAACGGCAAAAAGCTGTCTGCAAAAGACTACAAAGTAACTGTTAAAAAAGGTAAAGATGCTGGTAAATATACAGTAACTGTTAAAGTCGTAAAAGGTAAATACAAAGGACTGAAACAGAACACAACTTACACCATCAAAAAAGCTTCTCAGAAAGTTAAAGTTTCTAAGAGCACAATTAACGTAAAAGCTTCTAAAGTTGCTAAGAAAGCTGTTTCACAGAAAGTCAAAGTAACAAAGAAAGCTGGTAAAGTTACTTACACAACGGATAATGCAAACATTACTGTAAAGAACGGCAAAGTCGTTGTAGCAAAAGGCACCAAGAAGGGTACTTACAAAGTAACCGTTAAAGTAAAAGGCGCTAAGAACTACAAAGATGCCAAGAAAGTGATCACTGTTAAGGTTAAATAATTACAGCGAACACAGAACAGAGTCATCCGCCCCTCCCACGCAGGGGGCAGTTGATTCTTTCCATGGACAGGATCTGCGGATCCTGTCAGTGGAAAAGATCAGCTGTGAGACAGAAGATCACAGTGACAAAGAGATGAGAAATACGAAGTACGAGGGATGAGAAAATGGGAGAGAAGGCAAAAGAAAATAAAAGAAAGCATTTTATCGAGCACTGGGAGATCGTGACTCTTTTGCTGATGATCTATGACTTTCTGGCAGTGACAGTAGCATACTTTGCCGCTCTGTGGATCCGATTTGACTGTCATTTCCACAGTATCCCACTGAATTATCTGCATGCGTACTATCAGTCGATTCTGATCTATGCAGCATGCTGTGTGCTGGTATTCTGGCTCCTGAAGCTGTACCGGAGTATCTGGCGGTTTGCCAGCTATTCGGAGCTGATGCGGACGATCCTGGCAACGGTGATCACCGGAGCAGGGTATTTTCTGATCATGATGCTCCTGGTGGAACGAATGCCGATCTCTTATTTCCTGTTCGGCATCGTGATCCAGTTCTGCCTGACACTGGGAATTCGATTTTCCTATCGGTTTGTATTATTGCTGAGAAGCAGAAAAAATTCGGAAGCGCCCTACTGCAAGCGCGTCATGCTGATCGGAGCAGGTGCAGCCGGACAGATGATCTTCCGCGACATCAAGCATGCAAAAGAAACCAGAGAAAAAGTGTACTGCTTTATTGATGACAATCAGAATAAGTGGGGACGCTATATCGACGGCATCGTGGTGTTCGGTGGACGGGAATCCATCCTGGAGGCCTGTGAGAAGTTCGGCATCGAGAAGATCTATGTGGCCATTCCCAGCGCTTCTGCGGCAGATAAGAGAGATATCCTTCAGATCTGCAATGAGACGAACTGCGAACTGATGAGCCTGCCTGGTATGTATCAGCTGTATAATGGAGAAGTGACGGTCAGCAAGATGAAGGAAGTAGCCATCGAAGACCTCCTCGGTCGTGATCCGATCGTTACCGATATGACAGAAGTCTTCCAGTATCTGAAGAACAAGACCGTACTGGTGACTGGTGGCGGAGGCAGTATTGGCAGTGAGTTGTGCAGACAGATCGCAGCCCATCAACCGAAGCATCTGATCATCTTCGATGTCTATGAGAATAATGCCTATGACATTCAACTGGAGCTGAAGAAAAACTATCCCGATCTGAATCTGGACGTGATCATCGGATCCGTCCGGGATTCCAGAAAGATCTTCAAGGTATTCGAGACCTATCGACCGGATATCGTCTATCATGCGGCAGCGCATAAGCATGTGCCGCTGATGGAAGACAGTCCATGCGAAGCGATCAAGAATAACGCTCTGGGAACCTACAAGACGGCCTATGCAGCTATGGTCTATGGCTGTAAGCGATTCGTCCTGATCAGTACAGACAAGGCTGTGAATCCGACCAATATCATGGGAGCATCCAAGCGTCTCTGTGAGATGGTGATCCAGGCCTTCGATGCCAAGATCAAGGCAGGAAAGGCAGAGGAGATCCCACAGCTCTTTACCCACTGGATGGACAGCAAGATCCATAATGAAGAAGTAGCAGAAAATCTGAAGCATGCGAATACGGAGTTCGTAGCAGTACGCTTCGGTAATGTACTGGGAAGCAACGGCTCTGTCATCCCGATCTTCAAGAAGCAGATCGAAGTAGGCGGACCGGTGACAGTCACGCATCCGGATATCATCCGCTACTTCATGACCATACCAGAAGCAGTACGACTGGTGCTGCTGGCAGGTACCTATGCTGAGGGCGGAGAGATCTTCGTGCTGGATATGGGAGAACCGGTCAAGATCGATACACTGGCGAGAAACCTGATTCGAAAGTCCGGATACAAGCCAGGGGTAGATATTCAGATCGTATACAGTGGACTCCGACCGGGAGAAAAGCTGTATGAAGAAAAACTGATGGCAGAAGAAGGACTGAAGAGAACGAAAAATGATCTTATTCATATCGGGTGCCCGATTCCATTTGATACCGATGAATTCCTGAAAGAACTGGAAGGACTGATGGAAGCAGCGTATAAGAATCGGGATGATATCAGGGAGAGGGTACAGAAAGTGGTTAGTACCTATCATCCGGCATAAAGTATAGCGAAGTGTCTATTACTATAGGAGCAAAAAGATGTTTAATAAAGAAAAGACTCATGAGAAATTTGAAAAGAAAGTATGGCTTGCCAGCCCGACCATGCATGGTTCGGAATTAGAATATGTAAAGGAAGCGTATGAGACAAACTGGATGTCTACTGTTGGTGCGAATATCAATGAAGTCGAAAAGATCGCAGCAGAAAAAGCAGAAGTGAAGTATGCAGTGGGACTTTCCAGTTGTACCGCAGCACTTCACCTTTGTGTAAAGCTTGCCGGTGAAAGATTATATGGAAAGCCAGCGATCTCTCACGGAGCACTGGAGGGAAAGAGAGTATTTTGCTCTGATATGACCTTTGATGCAACTTTGAATCCTGTGGTTTATGAAGGTGGCATTCCAGTCTTTATTGATACAGAAGCAAATAGCTGGAATATGGATCCGGTTGCATTGGAGAAAGCCTTTGAAATGTATCCGGAAGTTAGATTGGTGGTTTCAGCAGAACTTTACGGATTTCCGGGAAGAATGGATGAAATCAAAAAGATCTGTGAAGAACATGGAGCATTATTAATAGAAGATGCTGCTGAAGCCATGGGAGCAACAATTGATGGAAGACAATGTGGCAGCTTTGGAGATTACAGTGCAGTTTCTTATAATGGTAATAAGATCATCACCGGTTCCAGTGGAGGCTGTCTGCTGACCAATAGTCTGGAAGATGCGAATAAGGCAAGAAAATGGTCTACGCAGGCCAGAGAAAATGCACCATGGTACCAACATGAAGAAGTAGGTTATAATTACCGTATGTCCAATGTGATCGCTGGTGTAGTGCGAGGACAGTATTCCTATCTGGAAGAACATATTGCACAGAAAAAAGCTGTCTATGAGAGATATGCAGAAAGACTGAAAGATCTTCCGGTGCAGATGAATCCGATCACAGAAGGAACAAAGCCGAACTATTGGCTGAGTGCGATGATTATTGATGAAGATGCTATGTGTAAGCAGGTACGTGGCGAATGCGAGGCACTGTATGAAGCAGAGGCAGGGAAGAGCTGTCCAACTGAGATTCTGGAGGCAATCAGCAGTATTAATGCAGAAGGAAGACCAATCTGGAAACCAATGCATATGCAGCCAATGTATCGCATGCATGAAGTGATTGGAAGAGATGGTAGTCTTAGATGTCGAACCAATGCGTATATCGCAGGTGGAGTGGAGGATGTAGGAGCGGATATCTTTCAGAGAGGTCTGTGTTTGCCGAGCGATAACAAGATGACGAAAAGGCAGCAGGATAGGATCATCGAAATGATAAAAGCTTGCTTTGAGTAGATAATGGAGGAGCACATAATGTATGCAAAGTTTTTTAAGCGCTTTTTAGATTTTTTATTAAGCCTGTGTGCAGTAATTGTGTTATCTCCTATTTTGCTTATTTTGGTAATTTTAGGAGTTATTTTTATGAGAGGAAATCCATTCTTTTGCCAAGAACGACCGGGAAAAGATGAAAAGATTTTTAAACTTATTAAGTTTCGCTCTATGGATAATCGCAAAAATAAAAATGGTGATCTTCTTCCAGATGAAATAAGATTAAACAGATATGGAAAGTTTTTGCGAAGTACCAGTTTGGATGAGCTTCCAGAATTGTTCAATATTCTGAAAGGAGATAGCGGTATAATAGGAACAACCAAGAAAAACCTTGATTTTACAGGGCTTTCGCTGGCTTAGTCGAATTTCGTTATGATAATTTTTCTTTGTGTTGTGTCGATTGAGCGGGGGAACAAATATAAAAGAATGGTTTCTTGGATGCTTATTTTGACCCACACTATAAGCTGAAAAATTATGATAAGGAGGTTTGACCTAGCCTGCGAATGATCTTTTTAATAAGAACATTCACAGGCTAGTCGTCGTGTTATAGAACTTACCTAATAAAAACGAATAATTATGAGGAGTGTGTTGAAAATGGGAAGAAAATTATTAATTGTAGCCTCTAAAAGATATGGAGATTATGTAAAAGAGATAGCAGAGTCAATGGGTTGCTTTGAGGAAATCTCCTTTGTAGATAATGACAGAGAAGGAGCTATTGGAAAACTGGAGGACGTGGAAAGTTTTTATCCGGAATATAACTGTGCAATAGCTGCATGTGACGATGGAACAGAAAGACTTGAGTGGAATAAAAAGTTGGAGACACTTTACAATATTCCAGTTTTAGCTCATATGGATTCTACGATTTCTCCATCAGCTAATTTAATGCCTGGCTGTATTGTTGAGCCAAGGGCTGTTATCGGCTGCGGAAGTACTATTGGGCAGGCAACGATCATTGGTGCCAATGTGGTGGTAGAACCATATTGTTTTATTGGAGATAGTTGTACATTAAAATCAGGAACAATTGTGAAATCAACAAGTATGGTTGCAATGAACACAAGCACAGAACAAGGAAGTGTTCTGTTTACATCATTAACAAAGGATTGATAAGGATCAATAATTATAGGAAGGATGAAACCGCCCTAATTTTCGTGGGGGGGGGGTACACAATGAATAATACAAATGAAACAAAGATGGATATGAAACAGGCAAAACAAAATAACACGCCAAACATCCGCTGGACGCTTGTCGGGTATGATTTGATTGTATATGCATTAGTAGCAGTTATACTCCTGGTGTTATATGGAGGAATGGATAAATTATCAACTGTTGGGATCTTTCAACAAGTAGGTCTTTCTGTTTTGTGTATTTTCACAGCACGTCTAATAGGTAAAATTTACGGGCAAGTATGGAGATATGGTGGGATTCAGTGTTATATCCGCTTGCTGTTTACTGACTCTATCGCTTTTGTGGCGTATCTATGTCTGGAACTCCTACTTCCAGTTCAAAAAATTACATTTGCAAGATTACTTTCATTGGTTAGCTTGAATTTATTAGGAGCATTGGCGCTTCGCATGATGTATCGCTATGCATACAAATGTGGAAACCAGGAGACAACAAGAGGAAAAATTCTTTCTATATTATTGCATGTATTTTCTGGTATTGAAGCTGGAAATGAAAAAGAAGTGCAGAAGATCAAAGTTGCAATTATTGGTGCTGGACGAGTTGGTGTGAGTTTGGCAGAAGAACTTTTGAACAATTCAGAAGCAGCGTATGTACCAAGATGTTTTATTGATATTAATAAGGAAAAAGTTGGACGAGATATACATGGCATTCCGGTTTGGTCTGAAACGGAAGCAACTTTTAAGAAGTTAGGCGAATTTGAAGTACAGGAAATCATTTTTGCAATCCCATCAATGGATGCAGCAAAGAAGAAAACTCTTTATGAGTATTACAAGAATGCGGGATACAAATTAAAAGTATATGATTATCCGACTATGTATGCGGCAGGAGGAAAACGTCATCTTCGAGAATTTGATATTGAGGAGCTTTTATTTAGAAAACCTTTAGTTGTTTCGGATGAGCGTACCAATGCATATTACAAAGATAAAGTCGTACTGATCACAGGTGGTGGCGGTTCTATTGGGTCAGAACTGTGCAGACAGTTGGCCAAGATGAATCCGAAGAAGATCATTATCTTAGATATTTATGAAAATGGTGCATATGATGTTCAGCAGGAATTGAAGATCGCATATGGAAATAAGCTGGATTTGCAGATTGAAATTTGTTCCATCACTCATAGAAAAGCTCTTGAAAGAGTATTTGAAAAATATCATCCACAGATCATTATCAATGCAGCCGCTCACAAGCATGTCCCATTGATGGAGCATAACTGTGTAGAAGCCATTTACAACAATGTATTTGGCACACAGAATCTGGTGGAGCTTTGTGAGGAGTATGGTGCGGAACGCTTTATGATGGTATCCACGGATAAAGCGGTTAATCCGACAAACGTAATGGGTGCAACTAAGAGAATGTGCGAGATGATCGTTCAAAGCGCAAGTACTCATGGAAAAGTAAGATACAGTGCGACTCGTTTTGGAAATGTACTTGGCAGTGCCGGATCGGTTATTCCATTATTTAAACGCCAGATTGCTAATGGGGGACCGGTTACAGTTACAGATAAACGAATCATCAGATATTTTATGACAATTCCAGAAGCATCACAGCTTGTTCTTCAGAGTGGTGCGATTGCCAATAATGGAGAGCTGTTTGTTCTTGACATGGGACAGCCAGTAAAGATTATGGATCTGGCAGAGAATATGATTCGTCTGTCTGGTGTACAGGGAATTGAAATTATTGAAACGGGATTAAGACCGGGAGAAAAACTGTATGAGGAGTTATTGGTTAAAACAGAGGAACTGGATAAAACCGATAATAGCATGATTTTTATTGAAAGAGATACAGCTTTAAATAAAGAAGAGATTTATAAAAAAATCAAAGTTCTTAGAGATGCCTGTGATACAGGTGATGATTTGATTGCAAAAGAAGCTCTCCGAAGTGTTGTACCAACATTTAAGACACCAGAAGAGGTAAACAAAGAGATTGCATAAAGAATAACCACAACATGGAACGATATAAAAGAGGTAATTACATATGTTTAAAGAGAACAATAATTTTGAAAAATTTGAATCAAAGGTTTGGTTAAGCAGTCCGACTATGCATGGTCCGGAAATTGAATATGTGAAAGAAGCGTATGAAACAAACTGGATGTCCACAGTTGGTAAGAATATCAATGAAGTAGAAAGAATGGCATGTGAATATATCGGTTGCAAATACGCAGTTGCATTATCAGCAGGAACAGCGTCCTTACATTTGGCAATGAAACTGGCAGGTATTGAAGCATATGGTATGCCAAAGGTTGGGCATGGTGCATTAGAGGGAAAGAAAGTATTTTGCTCTGATATGACATTTGACGCAACTGTAAATCCGGTAGTTTATGAAGGCGGAGAGCCTGTGTTTATTGATACAGAGTATGACACCTGGAATATGGACCCGGTTGCATTAGAAAAGGCATTTGAAATTTATCCGGATACAAAGGTTGTGGTTGTTGCACATCTTTATGGAACTCCGGGTAAAGTTGATGAGTTAAATACAATTATTAAAAAGCATGGTGCCATTTTAGTAGAAGATGCAGCAGAATCTATGGGAGCTACATATAAAGGCGTGCAGACTGGTACATTTGGAAAATATAACACAATTTCTTTTAATGGAAATAAGATTATTACTGGTAGTGCTGGTGGATGCTTCCTGACAGATGATGAAGAAGCAGCAAATAAGGTTCGTAAGTGGTCAACTCAGGCGAGAGAAAATGCTGCATGGTATCAGCATGAAGAACTGGGATACAACTATCGGATGAGTAATGTGGTTGCTGGTGTTGTTCGTGGACAGTTTCCTTATCTGAAAGAGCATATTGCACAGAAGAAAGCAATTTATGAGAGATATAAAGAGGGCTTAAAAGGACTGCCAGTATCTATGAATCCAATGGATCTGGAAAACTCTGAACCAAACTATTGGCTGTCTTGCATGATTATTGATATGGATGCAATGTGTAAACAGGTTCGTGGCGAGCAGGATGTATGTTATGTGAAAGAAACAGGAAAGTCTTGCCCGACAGAAATTTTGGAAGCAATTGCGTCTATCAATGCAGAAGGACGTCCAATTTGGAAACCGATGCATATGCAGCCAATTTATCGCTTAAATCCATTTGTCGTCAGAGATGGAAATGGACGTGCCAGATCAAATGCTTATATTGCAGGTGGAGTTGTTGATGTGGGAATGGACATTTTTACAAGAGGATTATGCTTGCCAAGTGATAATAAAATGACAGCAGAGCAGCAGGATAGAATTATTGAAGTGATTAAGTGTTGCTTCGAGTAAAATAGAGGAATTTGTGATGGAAAAAATAAAGCATAAGCCATATGGTCCATATGAAAAATATATAAAAAGACCATTAGATTTGATATGTAGTTTAATAGCAATAATAGTTTTTTCATGGTTGTATCTGATAATTGCAATATTGGTTAGAGTGAAATTGGGTTCTCCAGTGATTTTTACACAGGATAGACCAGGAAAAGATGAAAAAATATTTAAATTATATAAGTTTAGAACAATGACAGATGCAAAGGACGAAAATGGAAAGTTATTGCCAGATAGTGAGAGACTTACCAAATTTGGAAAAATGCTTAGAGCAACTAGTTTAGACGAACTGCCAGAAGCGTTTAATATAGCCAAAGGCGATATGAGCATCTTAGGACCAAGGCCGTTGCTGCCATCTTATCTTCCTTGGTATACAGAACGAGAACGACATAGACATGATGTTCGACCTGGCTTATCTGGATTAGCACAAGTTAATGGAAGAAATTATTTAGACTGGGATAAACGATTTGAGTTGGATGTTCAATACACTGAAAAAATCACGTTTTTAGGAGATGTAAAAATTATATTTCAAACGGTAAAAAAATTCTTATCACATAGCAATATTGCAACTGATACGAATAAAACAGAAGGTAATATGGCAGAAATACGTGCGGAAAAGTTAAAGAATGAAAATAGTAATAAGTAATTAAAGGAGTAACACATTATGAATATATTGATTTTAAGTGCAGGAACTAGAAATAAAATAGTTGAATACTTTGTAAAAACGCTTGCAGGAAATGGGAAGGTTGTTGCAACTGATATGAGTAAACTGGCACCTGCAATATATGAAGCAGATAAGTACTATATTGTTCCTAAAATGACAGATCCGGAATATATGGACATTATTTTTGATATATGTAAAAAAGAAAACATCAGTGGTGTTTTATCATTAATAGATCCAGAATTATCGTTGCTTGCTCAGAATGAAAAAAAATTTGAAGATATCGGTGTAAAAGTAATTGGTTCTTCATATGAACTGTGCGAAATGTCGTTAGACAAATATCAGATGTTTTTGTGGCTTAACAAAAATGGATATAATTGTGCAAAATCTTATATGGATAAGGAAGAGTTCTATAAAGATATTGATAATAAAACAATAACATATCCAGTATTTGTGAAACCGGCGAGAGGAAGCGCAAGTATTGCTATTTCAAAAGTTTATGATAAGGAAACAGTAGAATTGTTATTTGCACATGATGAGGGACTTATGATTCAAGAATTTCTTAATGGACAAGAAATAGGTGCAGATGTATATATTGATATGATTTCTGGAGAAATTGTTTCCATTTTTACAAAGAAGAAATTAAAAATGAGAGCTGGAGAAACCGATAAAGCTGTTTCTTTTAAGGATGATAAGTTATTTGACCTTATTAAGAAATTTGTTTCAAAAGCTGGATATAGAGGCCAGATTGATATTGATATTTTTGATATTGATGGAGAGTATTATATATCAGAAGTTAATCCACGTTTTGGCGGGGGATATCCTCATGCGTATGAGAGTGGATGTGACCATATGAAACTGATAGAAAATAATCTTGAAGGAAATATTAATAAGTCAGCTATTGGAACATATAAATCAGACATTTATATGATGAAGTACAATGAAATTTGTATAAAGAATTTTGAGGTGTAATATATATGAATGTTTTATTTATGACAATAGGAAAAATGGATGATATTGAAGAACATACAATATATTGCGATTTATTACGCTATTTTCGTGATGCCGGACATTCTGTATATACAATTAGTCCATATGAAAAAAGAACAGGACTTCAGACTGCGCATGAAGAAAAAAATGGAATTCACATGCTTCATGTGAGAACTGGAAATGTAACAGGAATGGTAAGTTTAATAGAAAAAGGTCTTGCCCAGTTGTCAATAGAGCCAATTTTTATTAAAGCAATAAAAAAATATTATTCAAATGTTAAATTTGATCTTGTTATGTACTCGACGCCTCCGATTACGTTTTGCAATGCAATAGAATATGTAAAGCGTAGAGATAATGCAAAAACATATCTTTTGCTTAAAGACATTTTTCCTCAGAATGCTGTAGATATAGGTATGATGAGTAAATCTGGTATTAAGGGAATTTTGTATAAATTTTTCCGTAACAAAGAAAAAAAGCTTTATGGCTTATCAGACTATATTGGCTGTATGAGTCCGGCAAATGTAGAATATGTAAAACAAAACAACCCAGAGATTGATGATTATAAAGTGGAAGTGTGTCCAAATTGTATTGAAGTAGTGGATAAATCTATAAACGAAGAAGAACGCAGAAGCATTAGAAAAAAATATGATATTCCTTTAGAAAAAAAGGTGTTTGTTTATGGTGGTAACTTGGGAAAACCACAAGGAATAGATTTTTTGATAGAGTGTTTACATAGCCAAGAAAACAGTAAGGATAATTATTTCCTTATTGTAGGAGATGGCACTGAATATGGAAAAATTGAGAAATTTGTAAAAAGTAGCAATCAGAATAATATAAGATTGATGAAAAGATTGCCTCAAGAAGATTACGATACTATGGTAGGAGCATGCGATGTAGGAATGATTTTTTTGGATCATCGCTTTACTATACCTAATTTTCCCAGCCGATTATTGAGTTATATGCAAGCGAAAATTCCGGTGTTGGCTTGCACAGATTCAAATACGGATATAGGTCGTATTGTAGAAAATGCTGGATTTGGAAATTGTTGTGAAAGTAATAATGTTGAAGCATTTGGGAAATGTACAGAAAAAATAATGCAAATTGGAAATGTTGCAGATGTGGAATGGAATTACTTAAATGAATATTATTCAACGAAAACAGGATATAACATAATAATGAAGCATTTTAAGAAATAATTAGACTAGGTATTATAGGTCAACAGTGGAGTGGAAAAATGAAAATATTAGTTTTAACAAGTGTATATCCGGAACCGGATGATGGATCTGAGATAGTGACACCAACAGTAAAGTATTTTTGCGATAAGTGGGCTGAACAAGGACATGATATTATTGTAGTACATAATAATAGTTGCTTTCCTTTACCGTTTTATTGGATTCCTGAATTTGTAAGGAAAAAAATGGAATCTAAATTAGGACACAATTTTCCAGTAAAATCTGCAAGAAAAACATTGATAACTAGGACGAATGGGGTAAAAATTTTTAGGCTACCGTTAAAGAAAGCTTTACCACATGGAAAATTTAGTAAAATAAGAATAAATGGCCAAATAAAAAAAATAGAAAATATTTTAGATAGAGAAAAATTTATACCAGAAGTTATTATTTCACATTGGGTTAATCCTCAAATTGATTTAATCGTGAAATTAGGAGAAAAATACAATGCGAAAATTTCAATGGTTTTTCATGGCGATTGTTCGGAAAAAAATATTGAAAAATTCAATTTAATTGAGAATATAAAGAAGTTAGATGCAGTTGGTTGTAGAAATGAAACATATGCAAATTATGTAATGAAAAAACTAAATTTAATGAAAAAACCATTTATTTGCTATTCAGGAATTCCAGATGATTTAGCAGAGCAACAAATGGAAAATATTAATTCGTTAGAGTTGGAAGATAGTTTAAATTTTATATATGTTGGACGCTTGGTCAAATATAAGAATGTCGATGTCATTATTCGAGCCTTGCATAAAAAATATCAAGACAAAGCAATTCTCCATATTGTTGGAGAGGGAGCTGAAGAAGCTAAGTTAAAACAGTTATCAAAAGATCTTAAAATTGAAAAAAATATTATTTTTCATGGACAACTACCAAGAGATGAAGTATATAAAATGATGAAAAAATCATATTGTTTTATCATGGTTAGTGATAATGAAACTTTTGGTATGGTTTATATTGAAGCTATGTTAGCTGGTTGTGTCACAATTGCCTCAAAAGCGGGAGGAGTAGATGGAGTAATTATTGATGGAAAAAATGGATTTTTATCAAAACAGGGAGATACGGATGAGTTGGTAGAAACATTGAATAGAATTGAAAAAGAGTCAAAACAAAAAGTGGAAGAAATTAGGAAGCAGGCGGTATTAACCGCTTACGGTTATAGGGATTCTGAAATCGCAAAAAAGTACTTGAATGATGTACTTGTATGGAAAAATGGTTAAAGAAAATGGAGTATGAAAATGCTTAAATTGTTAATTTTTATTATGGCATGTCTGATAATTTTATATAATTATAAAAATAACAGATTAGTGTCATCTTCCTCACTGTGGGTATTTTGCTATATATTGATATTTGTAGTATATCCGCTGTATGAGAAAAATATTAATTTTGAAAAAAAAGTATTAATTGATGTAGTGGCATTAGTTGGAATCGTTTGCTATTTTATAGGACTTACTTTTGGAAGTAGACTCGTGTGGGGAAAGGGTAGAACTAATACTATTGGAATTTTATTATTCCCCAAATATAGAATAGCCAATATATGCTTTTGGGCTTTTTTTGCATTATCGATAGTGATATTAATAAGTAAATTGGGGACATCAGGAATAACATCTATACTAGCTGGAAATATGACTGCAAAACAATTTGCACTGGAAAACGATTCAAGTAGCAGCTCGTATGTTTTTTCCGTACATTTGCTTGTTCCTTGTATACTTTGTTTATGGATGACTGCAGAATCATCCAAACAGAAAATAAATAGTGTTATATGTTTATGTATATATATTTTAGAAACAGTATTATTTGGATTTACTAGAATTTTTTTGATTTCAATTGTAGCGATGATTCTAATTTATGAAATACGAAATAAACCACAACGTAAACAGCTATTTTTGGTAGTTGCTGGTATTGTCGGTATAGGAACAGTGTTGGTTGCAATGAACTTTGTGAGAACTTTCGGATTAAATACAGGCAGAAGCTTTTCAGATATGTTAGATCTTGAATATGTGTTTGAGAGTACAGACTTTAGTTCTAGTTATTATTGGTTTGATGAATTACTTAAAAAAAATCCCCCATATATTAACCCAATAGTTTATCTCAAACCTATTTTTGCATTTGTTCCAAGAGAAATATGGACAAATAAACCAGAGCCACTTAGTATGCAAGTTTTGAAATATATTAATCCTATGAAAGCTGCATCGGGTTATTCTACTGCTGGTAATAGTGTTTTAGGAGAAGGATATGCTATATTAGGATATTTTGGTATAGTGCTGTTTCCTTTTTTGTGGGGAACGGTATGTGGTAAATTAGACAAAAGATATTATCGAAGATTAGAATCAGGTGCAGATCATTGTTTGCAAAATATATGTTATTACATATTTGCGGTATTTATTGTTATTAGTGGACAACGAGGTGATTGGTGTCAATATATGACGATTGTGATATGGTTTTATATGCTTCCTATGTATATTATGTCAAAAGTTAGTCTGAAGATTTGAGGTGGATTTATATGGAAGAGGGATATAACGAGAGTTATATAATGTATGTATTTAATATACTACGATTTTATTTATAGAAGTTTAGAGATAATAAATTTGTATATATAGATTTTATAATGATTAGTTTAATAAAACAGATTGTAGATATTTTGAATCGTACATATTTTCCATAAAAGATATTTAAAGAAATTTTTGAGGATAAAAAATGAGTAAACTTAAAAAGAATTTAGGTTATCAAACGATATATCAAATATTAAACACATGTATTCCATTAATTACATCACCGTATTTAGCTAGAGTATTGGGAGCTGAAAAGCAAGGGGTTTTTTCATATACACAATCTATCGTTAATTATATTACATTATTTGCAATGCTTGGCGTAGTTAATTATGGAACGAGAACCATTGCAGATTGTGGGAAAGATAGAGGAAAAAGAAGTAGGACGTTTTGGAATATTTATATACTTCAATTATGTTGTACAGTAATTTCAATAAGCGTGTATGCGTTTTATTTGACCCAGATATGTTCTCAAAATACATACATAGCTTTTTTACAAATTTTTTACTTATTAGGATCATTGGTCGATATTAACTGGCTATTTTTTGGAGTAGAGAAATTTAAGATAACTGTGTCAAGAAATATGGTTATTCGAATTTGCTCTGTAATATTAATTTTAATGTTGGTTAGAAAGCCGAGTGATCTTTGGATATACACAGTAATTATGTCTGGTAGTACGTTTCTTAGTAATGCAATACTTTGGTTTTTTGCATCAAAAGAGATAGACTTAAAAGCTATTAAAGAGATTTCATGGTTTGAAATTGTTAGCCACATAAAACCTAATTTAGTTTTGTTTGTTCCATTGATGGCAATGTCAGTTTATCACATTATGGATAAAACGATGTTGGGCTTACTAAGTACTTATAAACAAGTAGGTTATTACTATAACGCTGATAAAATTATTAACATTCCAATAGGCATATTAACGGGTGTTGGGACTGTTATGTTACCGAGGATGACTTCTTTAAATAAAGAAGGAAAATTAGAGGAAGCAAGACAACTTTTTTTACTTTCTATTGAATTAATCATTGTAGTTGCTGTAGCAATGTCATGTGGAATTTCTGCAATTTCAAAAGAGTTTACACCGTTCTTTTTTGGGAAGGGTTATGATGAATGTATCAGATTAATTATTGCGCTATCCCCGGTTCTTGTAATAAAAGGTCTTTCAGAAATTGCTCGAATGCAATATTTAATACCAAATCATAAAGAAAAAATATTTATAGAGTCTGTATTTTGCGGTGCAGGTGTTAATTTTGTGGTGAATTGGTTTTTAATATCAAGGTTAGGAGCATTAGGAGCAGTTATTGGTACATTAGTGGCAGAATTGGTGAGTTGTGTTTGGCAATATATAAAAATGAATAAATATATTTCATGTTTAACTACAATTTTTAAGTCCATGATATATGTGGTGTTCGGAGTTATTATGTTTACAATTGTAAGAGTAGTGGCTCTGTGCTTTAATGGAGGAATTGTTGCTCTTTTCTTTGAAGTTTTGACAGGAATAATTACATATGCAGTAATTTGTTTAATTTATTGGAAAGTAACAAAAAATAAAATTGTGGGTTTGGTTATTAAGAAAAAATAAAATATAAAATAAAAGGAGAAAAAAATGAGTTTATTTAAAGGAAAAACATTAATGATAACTGGTGGAACTGGTTCATTTGGGAATGCAGTTTTGAATCGTTTTCTTAAAACAGATATTGGAGAGATTCGTATTTTTTCACGAGATGAAAAGAAGCAGGATGACATGCGACACGATTTTCAGGCGAGAATGCCAGAAGTAGCAGATAAAATTAAGTTTTATATTGGAGATGTTCGTGATTTGCAGTCTGTAAGAGGCGCAATGCCAGGAGTAGATTACATCTTTCATGCAGCAGCTTTAAAGCAGGTTCCATCATGCGAATTTTTCCCTATGGAGGCAGTTCGTACAAATGTTATTGGAACAGAAAATGTACTTACAGCAGCAATTGAGGAAGGTGTAGAGTCTGTTATTTGCTTATCAACAGATAAGGCAGCTTATCCAATTAATGCAATGGGAATTACAAAAGCAATCGAGGAAAAAGTTGCGGTTGCAAAATCTAGAATGTCTGGAAAAACAAAGATTTGCTGTACTCGTTATGGAAATGTTATGTGCAGTCGTGGCTCAGTTATTCCACTTTGGATTGATCAGATCAAGCAGGGAAATCCGATTACTTTGACAGAACCATCTATGACACGTTTTATTATGAGCTTGGAGGAAGCTGTTGATCTTGTATTATTTGCATTCGAGCATGGCGAGAATGGAGATCTTCTGATTCAGAAAGCGCCAGCTTGTACAATTCAGACACAGGCTGAAGCAGTGTGCGAGCTGTTTGGTGGCAAGAAAGAGGATATTAAGGTAATTGGTATTCGTCATGGAGAGAAGATGTATGAAACACTTCTTACAAATGAAGAATGTGCGAAAGCTGTTGATATGGGGAATTTCTATCGTGTTCCGGCAGATAACAGAGGCTTGAATTATGATAAATATTTCAAAGACGGTGACGAAAAGAGAAATACTCTGACAGAGTTTAATTCTAATAATACAAAGAGATTAAATTTGGAAGAAACAAAAGAAAAGATTGCTTCTTTGGCATATATTCAGGCTGAACTTGCAAAGATGGAATAGTAATAAATACATATAACGGAAGGGGGAGTGCATGATGAGCGAAAATTCAAATTTTGATGTTAATGTAGAACGCATATATGATAATCTGGAACTGTTGGAGAAGGGACATGTTTATGAACTGCAAAAAACTCCGGGAATACCGAAATGTGCAACATTAGCAAGTCGAATAAGAGATGATGTAGATGTAATTGTTAAAGCACTTGATGAAAAGGAAGATATGGAAGCTACAGACGAGGAACAGTTTAATTTACTTGCAAAATTATTGGGTGGTTTATATGCGGAATTTTCATCACTGGCAAAAAAACAACCAGATGCCTTAACGAATGCATTTAAGACGAGTCGAGTCAATCGTGTGCTTTCTCCTCTGAAACAGATAATGGCATCAGAAGATTCTACACAGTATTTGGATTTATTACAGGAAGCTGATGATGGACAGGCGAATGGAAAAGGAAGAAGCACATATAGTGATGCGGTAATTATAATGAGCCAGTACAAAACTGCCTGTGATGAGTTTAGATTAAAATACTTTAACAAAGGCTGGGACATGCTGTGGCAGAGATGAGGTGCTTTGAAAAATGCTGTTATCAGATTATTTGAAAATAGGAGAAGCATTGGAGAACATAGGTGTATTTGATCCTGTTCTGGATAAGGATAATGCTTTTTTTATTAATATCCAGAGATTGAAAGAAACAACTACTCCAGAATTTGAAGGCTCTTATGATAGAATCAATGATTTTTTTCGGAAAATCATAAAATTGTTGGATCGTGCAGAACAGAAAAACGTAAAAGATACATATTTTCGGGCTGCACTTGACATATTCAAGTTCTCAGAAGTAAATGGCATTTGTCTGGGCTTTGGAGAGAAAGCACCCGGATCAGGATTTGGAGCTAAAATATCAAAAATGGTGCTGGAAACAGCATATGATATAGTTAAGGCAGGAATTGAAGATCCGGAGTTTTTTCAACTGTTACCATTGTTCCAGGATAATGTTGGTCCTGATCGTTTAAGCGATATGATTGCAACATTGATTTTACCAGACATACAGGCATATACGGAGAGAGTGAACCAACAACTTGGAATTACAATAAATAATTATCCAGATAAGCTGTTTAATAATGGTTTATTATGCAACCCGGAAAAAGGATATGAAGTACTTTTGCTTCCGACAGAAATATTGCATAAATTGCCGGTAGCAAAATCATGGGAAGAAATAGATTCAGTCATTGTAGAGAATAATACAATTCGTGCTATGATGAATAATGAAGTAGCAGAACAATGGACACAATGGGCTGCTACTGATCGTAAATATTATTTGCGAGAGAAAATATTTAAGGATTCAGAAAAGTGTAAACAGGTTATCGAAGCGTACCGAGAAGAAAAACTGGATGCATACAATCCGGAAGAACAGATTGATTATTTTCTTGCTAAATTATGGCAGAGAATAGAGAAAAGTGGAATATCGTGGTTGTCAAGGTATAAAGACAGAGAAATAGACAGTAAAACTGCTTCGATTGAAATTTTGAGTCTTTTCAAAAATTGGGTAGAATACAATAGAGGTTGGGAAGTTATATTAAGTGCCGGAACTCAGAAGCGTGAAAAGATTGTACAACGAGTGATTCATTTATCGGGTATAGCTTATATTCAGGCAAATAATTTAAGTCTGAGTTGTGAAGCTGATGAGGGAAGAGGGCCTGTTGACTTTAAAATTAGCCGAGGACAAGATATAACGGTTATAGAAGTAAAATTGTCTTCTAATGGTCAGTATATGCATGGATATGACACACAGGTGGAGGAATATGCAAAAGCTGAGCAGACGGACAATATGGTTTATGTATTGGTTGATGTTGGAAATCCAGGAAAGGTAAAAAAAGTTCTTGATCGTTATAATCGAGATATAGATGAAGGTAAAAAAGTTCCAGAAGTAATCATGATAGATTCGACAAGTAAGGAATCTGCAAGCATTACATAATAGGAATTAAAATATGTATGATAAATATTCAAAGAAAGAGAGTGTGAATAATAATGGGAACATATGATACTGTAAAATGGAAAGAAAATGGAAAGTTAAAATTGTTAATTATTGTAGGAACCAGACCAGAGATTATCCGTTTGGCTGCTGTAATTAATAAAACACGTAAGTATTTCGATGTGATTCTTGCCCATACAGGACAGAATTATGATTATAACTTAAATGGTGTATTTTTTAAGGACTTAAAGCTGGAGAATCCGGAAGTATATTTGAACGCTGTTGGAGCAGATCTTGGAGAAACTTGTGGAAATATTATTGCACAGAGTTATAAGCTGATGGCAGAGATTAAACCAGATGCAGTGCTGGTTCTTGGAGATACTAATAGCTGTTTGTCAGTGATTGGTGCGAAGAGATTGCATATCCCGATTTTCCATATGGAGGCAGGTAATCGTTGCAAGGATGAATGTCTTCCGGAAGAAACAAACAGACGTATTGTGGATATTATTTCCGATGTGAATATGGCATATTCTGAACATGCTCGTAGATATTTGGCAGATTGTGGTTTACCAAAAGAGCGTACTTATGTAACTGGTTCGCCTATGGCAGAGGTATTGCATAATAATCTGTCAGAGATTGAAGCATCAGACATTCATAGCAGACTTGGCTTGGAAAAAGGAAAATATATTTTGCTGTCAGCACATCGAGAGGAAAATATTGATACAGAAAAGAATTTCTTATCTTTATTTAATGCAATCAACAAGATGGCTGAGAAGTATGATATGCCAATTTTATATTCATGCCATCCAAGAAGCAAAAAGAGAATTGAATCCACTGGATTTAAACTTGATCCGAGAGTAATTCAGCATGAACCACTTGGGTTCCACGATTATAACTGTCTGCAGATGAATGCGTTTGCAGTAGTGTCAGATTCTGGAACATTACCGGAAGAGAGCAGCTTTTTCACATCGGTTGGACATCCATTCCCGGCTGTATGTATCCGTACATCAACAGAACGTCCGGAAGCATTGGATAAAGCGTGTTTTATTCTTTCAGGGATTGATGAAAAAGGATTGTTACAGTCTGTAGATACTGCAGTTGAAATGAACCGAGCAGGAGATTATGGTATCCCAGTTCCAGATTATATTGAAGAAAATGTTAGTTCAAAAGTTGTAAAGATTATTCAGAGCTATACAGGTGTTGTTAATAAAATGGTTTGGAGAAAAGAAGTGTAAATGGAGTGTTGCACAGATTCTATAACAAATGGAATAAGGATGTGAGTTGTATGAATATTTTAGTAACAGGTGCGAAAGGCATGGTAGGCACTGCCTTAGTAAATAATTTAAAAAATATCCGGGATAACAAAAATAGGACAAGACCGAATATCTCAGTAGAAGATATCTATGAGTATGATCTTGATTCAACGCCAGAAGAATTAGATCAGTATTGTCAGAAGGCTGATTTTGTATTTAATCTGGCGGGAGTAAATCGCCCTGAAAATCCAGAAGACTTTATGAAAGGAAATTTTGGATTTGCTTCTGATTTATTGAATACATTAAAGAAGTATAATAATAAAGCAACAATTATGCTTTCTTCATCAATACAGGCTACACTTGCAGGACGTTTTGGAAATTCAGAATATGGGCGTTCAAAAAAAGCGGGCGAGGAATTGTTTTTTGAGTATGCAAATGAAACGGGAGCTAAGGTTGCTGTATATCGTTTCCCTAATTTGATGGGACATTCCAGACCGAAATATAATTCAGCAGTGTCAACTTTTTGTTGGGCAGTGGCAAATGATGAAGAGTTTACTGTAAATGATCGTAATACAGAATTGGAATTACTGTATATTGATGATTTAGTAGAAGGTATGTTTGATCTGATAGAAGGAAAAGAGAAGCATTGCGAATTTGATGGTGTGGAAACAGTTATAAAAGAAGATGGAAAATATTGCTGTGTTCCAGTAACACATAAAGTTACGTTGGGAGAAATCGTAGACTTATTACAGCAATTTAAAGAACAGCCAACGACTCTTATGATGCCTAAAATGCCAGAGGGTTCTTTCGCAAAGAAATTGTACAGCTTATATTTAACATACTTGCCAAAAGAAAAATTCAAATATACATTAAAAATGAATGTGGATGATCGTGGTAGTTTTACAGAATTAGTGCATACTCAGGATTGCGGTCAGGTGTCAATTAATATCAGTAGGCCGGGAATTACAAAAGGACAGCATTGGCATAACTCTAAATGGGAACTTTTCATTGTTGTGGCAGGACATGGCTTAATTCAGGAACGCAATATTAATACAGGAGAAAAGGTGGAATTTGAAGTAAGCGGAGATAAAATTGAGGCTATACATATGATTCCAGGCTGGACACATAATATTATCAACTTGAGTGAAACGGAAAATCTTGTGACTGTTATGACATGTAATGAGATTTTTAATCCAGAAAGACCGGATACATTTTTTGAAGAAGTATAGTATTTGGGGAGGTAGAAGTAAAATGAAAATAGCAGTAGCAGGAACTGGATATGTGGGACTTTCTATTGCCACATTATTATCTCAAAATCATGAGGTAATGGCAGTTGATATTGTTCCAGAAAAGGTGGAGAAAATCAATAAAAGGATCAGTCCGATACAGGATGAATACATCGAAAAATACTTAAAGGAAAAAGAGTTAAATCTGACAGCTACATTAGATGCGGAATCTGCATATAAAGATGCGGATTTTGTAGTTATTGCTGCACCTACGAACTATGACAGTAAGAAAAATTTTTTTGATACATCAGCGGTAGAAGCTGTGATTAAGCTGGTTATTGAATATAACCCAGATGCAATTATGGTAATTAAATCTACAATTCCGGTAGGGTATACCGCAAGTATTAGAGAAAAATTCCACTGTGATAATATTATCTTCAGTCCGGAATTTTTACGAGAGTCAAAAGCATTATATGATAATCTGTACCCATCCAGAATTATTGTGGGAACAGATGTTGAAAATGCTAGACTTGTAAAAGCTGCGAACACGTTTGCTGGATTGTTACAGGAGGGTGCGATTAAAGAAAATATTGATACTTTGATAATGGGATTTACAGAAGCAGAAGCGGTAAAACTATTTGCTAATACATACTTGGCTCTCAGAGTTTCATATTTTAATGAGCTTGATACTTATGCAGAAATGAAGGGACTGAACACGCAGCAGATTATTAATGGGGTGTGCCTTGATCCGAGAATTGGTTCTCATTATAACAATCCGTCATTTGGTTATGGTGGATATTGCTTACCGAAAGACACAAAGCAGCTTCTGGCAAATTATGCAGATGTTCCTCAGAATATGATGTCTGCAATCGTTGAGTCTAATAGAACAAGGAAAGATTTCATAGCAGATCGTGTTTTACAGAAAGCAGGATATTACGCTTATGGAGATGAGAATACATATGATGCCTCTATGGAAAAAGAGGTTGTGATTGGTGTATATCGTCTTACTATGAAATCAAATTCAGATAATTTCCGCCAGTCTTCTATACAGGGAGTTATGAAGAGAATCAAAGCTAAAGGGGCAGCTGTGATTATTTATGAGCCAACATTGGAAGATGGAAGTACTTTCTTTGGAAGCAAGGTTGTGAATGATCTGGACAAATTTAAAGAACAGAGCCAGGCAATTATTGCTAATAGATATGATAGTTGCTTGGATGATGTGAAAGACAAAGTATATACAAGAGATTTGTATGGCAGAGATTAAATAATATGTAAGAAGATATTTCAGGGAATGGGAGAAAATATGGGAGAACTTTATAAATCATCATTTTACAATAGGTTTTATGAAGTGGGCGGTCGATATTGGATTTTTAATACGTTAAATCAAGGGTTATTAGAGGTGCCAGAGCAGAGTTTCCGATTGCTGCAAAACAATAAGTTCGATATCGAAAAATGTGACCAAGATATGCTGGAAGATATTAATGAATTGATAGAAAATGAATTTGTTGTTTTTGAAAATTATAATGAATTGAAAACTATTAAAAATCTGTTCCATAATGATAAATACAAACGAGATTATATGTCTGTTACAATTATTCCCACGTTGGAATGTAATTGCGCTTGTTTTTATTGTTTTGAGAGGCAACATCATATAAAGCAAGAAGATAGTTTTGATTGGAATAAAGTAACAGAAGGAATTCTTCATTATATTGAGGAAAAACTTCCATATGTAAAAACACTTAATATTGCATGGTTTGGTGGCGAACCTTTATTGAAAATCAAGGAGATAGATGATTTAAGTGAAAAGTTAATTGCATTGACAGAAAAATATGGGGTGGATTATACAGCTTCAATGACTACTAATGGCACTCGGTTAAAGTATATTCCAGACGTGTGCAATAGATTAAAGAAAAATAAAATTTCTAATATTCAGATTACATTAGATGGAGATAGAGAACATCATGACCAAACAAGAAAATATGCAAGTGATGGTCAAGGTACATTTGAAGATGTTGTAAAAGCCATAAAAATATTATATTTAGAGAAATTTAATGTAAGTGTTAGAATTAATCTGAATAAAAAAAATATACATACCATTTCAAATGTTTTTGATGTTTTGGAATATGAAGATTTAAAGAAAGTGAAATTATATTTTGGACAATTATTGGATTATTCGTCTGGAAATACTTCGGAAATCTACATGAATATAGAGGAATTTTCAGATACGATTGTAAAATTATATGAGGTATTGAAGGATAGAGGATTTCCTTATGGTATGGATGATCATTATCCAACAGCAGCAAGAGCTTGTATGGCCTGTCGTCCAGACTCAGCAGTGATTGATTGCAACGGAAATATTTTTAAGTGTAGAACACAAACTGGAGAACTGGATAAAAAGATAGGAAATGTGTTAAATCTAGAGAATCAAACTAGAAAAGAAGCAATACAGGAAATAAATTGGGCAGAGTGGTCACCATTTGAATATTCAAAATGTACAGAATGTCAATTTTTACCATTGTGTATGTGTGGTTGCCCATATACGTTATACGATAATAATTCTACTGAGCCTATTTGCGTAGAGTGGAAATATATTACAGATTATTTTGTTGTCGAGAAAATAAAGGAGGCAATAATAAATGAGCAAGATTAAAAAAATTGTTGAACCTAAGAAATTCTTGAAGAATCAGAATATCAAAAAAGAGAATAAAGGCGAGTATCCATATTGCTATTGTCCTGATTGTAGATGTGAGGAATGCAATAACTAATTAACTTTTTTATTAATAGGCGATAGAATTATTATAAACAGGCTTATCAAGGTGTTTCTTTGATAAGCCTAAGTATGGATATATGGAGTGGTTTGATGAATTTATATGAAGGAGTTGCAAAATACTACGATATAGAAGAAAGTGAGTATCAACAAGAGGATATGGATTTCTATATTGAGTATGCACAAAAATGTAAAGGTAATATTTTAGAACTGGGATGTGGAACTGGAAGAGTGAGCCTACGGCTTGCATCTTTGGGATATGATGTTACTGCTTTAGATTTATCAAAAGAAATGATTCAGATAGTAGAAAGAAAGAAAAATGAACAAAACTGTAATTTGGAAGTTATTTGTGGAAATATGTCAGATTTTCATTTAAATAAAAGGTTTTCATTAATATTGACACCAGGGAGATCATTTCAAAGTTTATCTGAGCAGAAGAATATTATAAGTGCGTTGAGTTGTATATACCAACATCTTTTTCAGGGTGGGTTGTTTATTTTAGATTTGTTTCAACCGGAAACATTTTTGAAGTATCAATGTAAAGATGATAAAACTATATTTTCAAAAACGGTTGGAAATGAAAAAATAACAATGAAGTATGCATGTAATCTTATTGACAGAAAAAATAAGATTGTTCATACCACACATACATATGAAATAGAAAAGGATAATAATTTTCATCAAACTCAAAAAGCGTATATGGAACTTAGATATTATGAATATAAGGAAATAGTAACGTTATTAGAAAGTGTGGGTTTTAAGATAAAAGAGAAATATGGCTGGTATGATAAGTGTTCACTCGAAAAAGGACATGAAATTATTATAGTGGCAGAAAAATAATTTGTTTTGTTAATATTGAAAAAGTAATTGTAAAAACGGGGAGATAAAAATAAAATGTGTGGAATAGTTGGTTTTACTGGAACACAGCAGGCAGCACCTATTTTATTAAATGGTCTGTCTAAATTAGAGTACCGAGGGTACGATTCGGCTGGAATCGCTGTGCGAGATGGGGAGCGTCTGGCACAGGTGGTTAAAGCCAAGGGAAGATTAAGCAATCTGATTGAAAAAACAGATGAAGGAAAAGTATTGATAGGAACATGTGGAATTGGACATACACGTTGGGCAACACATGGCGAGCCAAGTCAGATTAATGCACATCCGCATGTATCTGGAAATTGTACAAGATCAGGTTCTGGAGAAGTAGAATCAGAAGTGGTTGGAGTACACAATGGTATTATCGAAAATTATACGGAACTTAAAGAAAAACTATTAAAGCATGGTTATACTTTTTACAGTCAGACTGATACAGAGGTAGTAATCAAATTAGTGGACTACTATTATAAGAAGTATAATCTCGGACCGATTGATGCGATTGCCAAAACGATGGTTCGTGTGCGTGGTTCCTATGCTCTGGAACTTATGTTCAAAGATTATCCGGGAGAAATTTGGGTAGCAAGAAAAGACAGTCCAATGATTATTGGAGTGACAGACGGCGAAACCTATGTAGCTTCTGATGTTCCGGCTATTCTGAAATATACCAGAAATGTTTATTATATTGGTAATCTGGAATTTGCTAGATTGACACCCGGAGAAGCTCATTTCTTTAACCTTGATGGGGATGAGATTGAAAAGCAGACAACAGAAATTAAGTGGGATGCTGAGGCAGCCGAAAAAGCAGGATTTGAACACTTTATGATGAAAGAGATCCATGAACAGCCGAAAGCAGTTCAGGATACTTTGAGTTCTGTTATAAAAAATAATTGCATTGATTTATCATCATCTGTTGAGATTACAGAAGAGGAAATTCAGAAATTTGAACAGATATATATTGTTGCATGTGGTTCAGCCTGGCATGTTGGAATGGCGGCGCAGTATGTGCTCGAGGACTTAGTGGATGTTCCGGTTAGAGTGGAGCTTGCATCTGAATTTAGATACAGAAAAATGCCAATAAATAAAAACTCGTTGGTTATTGTTATCAGCCAGTCAGGGGAAACAGCAGATACTTTAGCAGCTTTGCGTTTGGCAAAGGAAAAAGGTATAACAACTCTGGCAATCGTAAATGTTGTTGGCAGCAGTATTGCTCGTGAGGCAGATAAAGTATTTTATACTCTTGCTGGTCCGGAAATATCAGTGGCAACGACAAAGGCTTACAGCGCCCAACTTGTAGCAATGTATTGTCTTGCTGTTCAATTTGCTAGAGTTAGAAATACCATTACAGAAGAGCAGTATGGCAATTACATTACTGAGTTATTGACAATTCCGGATAAGATTCAGAAAATCCTGCAGGATAAAGAAAGACTTCAATGGTTTGCTGCGAAATATGCGAATGCTCATGATGTGTTTTTTGTGGGCAGAGGAATTGATTATGCAATTTCTCTGGAAGGCAGTTTAAAGCTGAAAGAAATTTCTTATATTCATTCTGAAGCATACGCAGCCGGGGAATTAAAGCATGGTACGATTAGTCTGATCGAGCCAGGAACATTAGTAATTGGTGTATTGACACAGAGTGATCTTTACGAGAAAACCATTAGTAATATGCTGGAGTGTAAGAGTCGAGGTGCGTATTTGATGGGACTGACAACATATGGAAAGTATGAGATTGAAGATCAGGTAAATTTTGCAGTTTATGTTCCGAAGATAGATGAACACTTCGTGGGAAGTCTGGCAGTTGTTCCACTGCAGTTAATGGGATATTATGTCAGTGTAGCTAAAGGGTTAGATGTAGACAAGCCTAGAAATCTGGCAAAGAGTGTTACTGTGGAATAAGGAAAGAATGCTCTGGCACTGACAGGTGTCAGAGTGTTAGTATAATATGATTGGATTGACACGAAAAAAGGAGAAAGTATGAAAGTATGGATTAAGGCAGGTGTGATTATATTTTATGTTTTGGGATATTGTTTTTTGAGAAAACGTATGCGGAGAGATATAGTCAAATTATTTAAAGCATACATGCTATTGATGATTTTTTTGCTTTCGCTCTTGCCGGAACCATTTATATTGAAGCATTTAGGAGTAACACTTCGGGCAGACACCCTGGTGCTATGGATGGCAGGCATAGAGGCAGTGGATGCATGGGATGAATATAAGAGAGAGAAGAATAGAAATAAAAGCAATCATGACAGTGGTGTAAAGAAAAATGGGAAGAGCAAAAAAGAAACCAGAGTATGATCAGAACAGAATAATGGAGCAGTTCCAGAATTGTATCGTAGAGGCATATACTTCGGGAATAGCTGATGGAACAGGTATTTCGTTAAGGCAAGTGTCAGAAGAGTTTGGCATTACATTGATGAAAACACGAAAAATATTGATTACTGCAGGTATATATCATACTGAAAACAGTGAGCAGATTAACTCAATGCGAAAGCAGGGAATGAATATTCCGGAAATAATGAAAGCAACTGGTTTGAGTAAGTCATCTGTACACTCCTATCTGCCATATACCAAAATGATCTATAATGTAGATGAACTTAGTCTTTACGCAGAGCGTTGTAGAATGTACAGAAAAAGAAAGCAAGCTATTGAGCAATTACAGATATGCAAGGGAGCTTCCTTGGAATGTGTGGAGAAATATTTGTGGAGTACGATTGAAATTTTTTCAGGATATTCCTTTACAACGGTAAAAGGATTACGATTTCGATATGGTGTAAATGGAAATGAAATACAGATTAATCGAAAGAAAAAATCTATAACGAGAAGTAGTGTGAAAGTTGCTTTAAAAGCGACGTTAGAGAAGAACGGAAATATAAACGGACCGAAAAAATTAGGAGTATTCGGTGCCAGTTATTTGTATCCGATGTTCTTGAGATTTGGATTGATTGATACAGAAAGGAAATTGAATGGACATTTACCAGATATGGACAACATATAATAAGCAATGGTCAAGATATGAAATATTGGCTTTTACAGGAGTATTGATACTGGTATGTACAGCGATGGCAGTGTGCGTACATAGAAAGAAGTTGAATATAATTCAGGCAGTAGCAGTATTGGCGTTGGTGGTGTTCCTGGGAATTGTATTTGGATCAACTGTATTTACCAGGACGGGAACTATTCGTCAGTATGAATTAGTACCATTCTGGTCATGGAGAGATATTATTCGCTACCATGATTGGACGTTATTAAAAGAAAATTTGCTGAATTGTATATTATTATTGCCTACCGGAGTGCTACTTCCCATAATTGCAAATCATAAGATAAAGTGGTGTCAGGCTCTGGTAGTAGGAATATTGATATCCGCAATAATAGAGTTCAGCCAGTTGATTTTCATGCGTGGTTTATTTGAATGGGACGATATGATTCATAATGGACTGGGCTGTATGATTGGCTGCCTTTTTGCAAATATTTTCGTGAAAAAGAAAAATAGGGATTGACGAACATATGTTCTGATAGTATAATCATAAATGTGAAAGGAAACAGGAGGTCAGCCCTGTTCCCTGGCATGAAATCTATTGGATGAGCAACAGTAAAATACTGTTTCGGGATGGCTCGGCAAAACTCATCAGCGGTTTTCTTTCCCTTATCCGTATGAGTGATTTTATATTACTTGGAGGACTGGAGATGAGATCAGATTTGAAAACAAATTATACACAGAGAGATACAGAGAGAGCAGGACAAACAGAAAAAGCATTATATTTATTGAATACAATCAGTGCTATTACAGATCGGGGAAATAATGCGGAGGTCAGACGTAAAAAGGATGGTTCTCTGACTGTATATGAAGTAAAAAAGAATATCGTAACCGTTTAATAAATTGGTATTGAGCGAAGGACTAATAGGAGTCAGAAACATTCAGAAAAAAGGATGTTCCTGGCTCCTTTTTGTTTTTACTTCTTTTGTTTAGAAACTGATGTGAGGTTATGCCTCAAAATACAAGATAGTTCACGATCATCGCTATGTTTTACATGATAGGTCTTTTCAAGAACAGATTTTTCGCATAATTTAGCAAGATCGTCAGAATAAGCAGAAAGCTCTAACTCTGTTCTTATTACATCTTTGGGAAGTGCATAATACTCTTTCGCAATATTTAAGTAGTTTTGTACATTCATGCGAAATGTTGAGTTAAGATCTTCCTGCTCAAGAAATTTAGACAGAGTTTCTTTCTCAACAAAAATGCGGTCATTTTGTATTCTGAGCAAACCTTGGATGAGAAGTTGAGTATCTTTGTCTATTGTAGGATATTGTTGCATATTGCAAAAACAGAAACGATGGATTGCCGGATGACGGATGCGGCCAGATGAAGATGTGGCTGCACAGCCAATTACACAAGCGAGTTCTTTGTTATTTAAATTACCATGATCGAAAACAAGAAACCACATATCACCATATTGGTTACATACAAGTTGGCAAAACATCAAACTATTCGTTGAATAGACAAGAGTTCCCTCATAATGTTTTGAGAAAGGAGTTCCATCAGCCTTAAAATCGCCAGAATCAATATCTAAAATAGCAGTACATTCACGAGTGGAATAAAAATCTCCCAGTTTTAATGTCCCATGAACCAGTGTTTGGTTAGAATGATCTTCAGGGTAAGCAGACGTAGGGAGAAAAAATACATGGTAAGTTCCTGTATAGCCATTGTAAGCAGGATTGTCAATATTATATATCAATCGCTGCTGAGTAGCGTCATTACTGGTTTTTGCAATTTCAATAGAGTGAAAAATTGCATTTAGATTAAGCTCCAGACCATCACATATTTTTAACAATGTAGATATGGTTGTGGAAGATGGTGTTTTAAACATATTGTCAATGGTTCTGGAGGAAAGAGATGCACCTTGTTCTTCACATATTTTAGCAAGTCCACGAGATGTCAATCCCTTTTTTCGCATGGCATCATAAATATAAGATACAATATCTTGAATAATCTCTTGGTTTTTCATTGGATAGTAACTACCTCCCAATAAAATAAATGGGTAAAAACCGTCAGAAATATTGTATCATGTTTGCATTGAAAATGAAAGAGAAACATGATATTATATTGCTTGTAAGTTAAATTTAAGTGCAATATAATGATAACTAGAAGAAAAATATTGCGCAACAATAAAATCTGGTCATATATCATTACGCATGGATTAGAATGTAAATGAAATATAATTCGTCACAATGCACAAAAAAGACGATAAAAACAAGAGAAAAACTGGTAGATATTGACAAAAACATTGGGCGGTGATACAATGTAAAAAGACCTACTCCCTTGGCACGAGAGTAGATCTAAAAATGCTTATACAGACAAAATCGACATCATCCCTACTGGTCAACGTATTCTGATTGGCACTCAGAATAATAACGGGATTGGTGTCGGCTTTATCAGTACCATATCATGTTGTACATAACATTAGTTTGCTCTTGAACACTAATGCATTATTATTGAGCAACTTTCGGTTCAAGACCTCGCTCTAATTTTCTATATCCCTGTTTTTACAATGGATGTAGAAAAACTTGTTAAATACAACGCTCATTAGTATATCATGCAAAGAAAAGAGAGTCAAGTTTTTTGACCAGAAACATATTAAATTTGTGTGAAAAATATGTAAAATAGATACAATTTCTAAGGCTAACATAGCTTAGAATACAGAGAAGAATGCGAGAATACATTATGAAGAAAAAAAAGAAGATAGAAACGGTGCGTTTGATAACATTTGACCAGGCTGTTATCAGCGTTGTAGGTGGAACTGTTTCAAGAAGAGATATACTTGAAAATTTTATAGTAGCAAACAACGAAATGATGACGGTAGTTGGGGGAAACTCTCTGCCAGGATTGGGGAAGAATCTGGCAGCAGAAAGTTACGTGTTAAGGATAAATAGGGGAAAATCCCTTTGTAAGAATGATACGGGATAAAGCCATAAAAGGCACAAAAACTACTTTTTTCTGGAACGGATTATGTGTATGAGATAGCTGGAATAGAAATGCAAGTCATTTCATCCGGCTAAAATTGTCTGTATTTTTACAGACCTAATGCATGAAATCTGTTTGGAAGGAGGTGTTTTATATGTCATCCGACTGTGAAGGGCGAACTCAAGAAGATATTGGAAAAGATATTGAAGAATGGAGAGCTAGGGCAGGCTTAACACAGCTCCAGCTTGCATTGATAATTGGGTTAAAAAATGATCGGCAATATCGACGTATTTGTTGCGACTGTGATTATGAGTTTCCAAGGAAATCATTACGTCTTTTAGCAAAGCTCATGAAAGTAACAGTAGATTTTTTAACTCCTGATGCAGAATTTGATGAAGATCCAGAATACATAGACAGTATAATAGAAAAAGGGAGTTCGTTTTCACAGGAGGAGATTGAAAAAATTGTGATAGAGAAAACACATACGAATTTAAGTGATCTTGAAAACAGAATTGTAGGATATACCACAGAAATTATAAATTTAGAAGATGAAGAGGCAAAGGAAGATTTTGCAGACCAGATAGGAATTTCACTTAAAATTGCAAAGAGAGGAATACCAAAAAGTAAGGTTAGTTAATGACGATCATTCAGTAAGAATTGAATGGTCGTTTTTTTATTTAATAAAGCGGACAGATTTGTCCGGTTGCTAATTTAAAAAGTACATAGGTGTCCTGATGAGTTTTTTTGAAACTGATAAGATAGGAACATCAAGAGAAAGGAGGCAATACAACTTGAGCCGAGAAGAATATCTGGAATTTATCACACATCAGCCCTATGACGCAATGGGAGATTTTAGTTTCCTTTTGGATGAACAGTCTGATAAAGCTGAAAACACTACAGTAGAAAATGAAAACATGAACGCTGATTAATCTGCGTACAGGGAGTATTCCTGTATGATTGATTGATACATAAAGCAGCAAGGAGAGGCTTCGCAAGTCGCTCGGTATAAAAAAAACCGGGCAGATCGGAGTCTTTTTTTGCTGCTTTTTTTGTCTGCTGACAGCCCGGAGCCGAAAGGCAGAAAGGCGGTTGTCATGCTGACACTTAGAAAACTGAAAGAAATGGTGGAATCTCCAAAGAAAGGCGAAAAGAAACCGAGTTGTAAAAGTTTACGGGAGGGGAAATGCCCAGTTGTTGCTCAGAAGATTATTAAGAACGAGGTAGGCATAGTCACTATTACTGTTTACAAGAACGGATATGTGGTTTATCAGGCACAGAACCGGGTAACGGTATTTCCTATCGAAGATATTTCAGGTTATCGCTATTCTTCTGTGGCTGGAAATGGATATGGATGTGATCTGACGGAATCTTACTTTGAAGAGGCTGAATGGTATCTGCGTTTTGTTCTTCGAGGAGAAGATCGTCTGAGCATCAATCTGGATAGCTGTAATCAGAAACGTTGTATTTCCTTATCTTCTGCTATGGAAGAAATGCAGCTTGGAGAGAGTGTAGCACCGGACATGGAGGAAATGATTGTTCAGCAGATGATGACAGAAAACATGATGGACATGCTGACGGATAAGCAGAAGGAACTTATTTATGCCCTTTATTTTGAGAAACAGACTTATCAGGAATATGCCGATATTCATGGAATCAGTTCAGCAGCAGTCAACAACATGAGAAATAAGGCAGTTACCAAGCTGAGAGCGAGTTTAGAAGAACTCTCAGAAAGTAATGAGAAAAAGAAACTGAGAAAAAAATAAAAAAGTTTGCAACAGGGGGTTGGTAAACGCCCCCTGCCGAGCTTTATAGGTGAAGGGTTAATTCTTCAGAAAGAAAAAGCCCTGACTTGTACCTTGACAATTTCATACCAGCAGCAAGAGGATACCCGGAATTTTTCAGCTACGCATTCTTGCGGCGGAATCCGGTGAAAACGTGAGGGGATACAGATGGGAGGCACCCTTTGCAGGAAAGATTACGAATTACCTCTTGCGGCTTAAATGCTTGATCCTTATTAAAACTGTTATTTCCATTTTTTATGGAGATGACAGCAGATACCATGTGGCGGTGCTTCGCTTAGTGCAGGTGCCGCCATATGCATGTGCTGTTATCTTTTCAGAAATGTACAGGTATCAGTAACAAAAACATCGGGAGGTGGTTCCAATGATTGAATAGTGCAGGTATAGACCTGCTGAAAAGAAAAACAATGATAAGTGAAGAAAGAGAGGATTAAGTCAAAATGAAAATGAAGTTCAAAAGATTCTTATCAGGAGTCATGGCAGTTGCCACGTTAGCGTCTGTAATCGTTCAGCCAGTAGCTGTTTCTGCATCGGAATTAGAACCGGAAGAAATACCGTTTGAGCAGCAGTATCCGGAATTAAAAGAGGTACAGGATTCGCTTGATCCAGATGAAATTGTAGCAGCAAATGACATTGAACTTGTCTATGGACAGGAATTTGAAGTGGAAGTAGATCTGTCCGGTATTGACGGAGTGGATGAGAGTAAAATAAAAATCATGTTCCATGAAGCAAAAAATGAATCCGGAGCTGATTTCGATACACATACACCGGACACCTACAAGGCAGTATATGCGGTAGAGCCGGTAAGTGATCATCCATCTTACAGAATCAGCAGAAATATCACTGTAAAAGAACCTGAAACAGAAATGCAGTCAGAGAGTTCTTCTGAAATTACAGTGGACGATGATAGTGGCACTGGAGATACAGAGCAGAGTGATGACGATTCAGAGTCGCACCGGGAAAACACAGTTGATACGAAAACTGAACTTACGGTGTCTGAAATGCTAGAACAGGCAGAGACAAATGGAATTGATCTGTATGCAATGGATGCAGGAGAAACCGTAACCTTTATGGCTTCTGCAGGAAATGCAAGAAGTTCACAGCAGGTTTCTGTTACAAGGGGAACCATGTATCGTTACGCAGATTATGGATATGGTAGTTACCTTACTTATCAGTATACTGTGAAATTTGGTAATGTATCTGCCACAGCATACTGTGTACAGCCATCAAAGCCAGGACCAGGAAGTGGAACTTATACAATTAATAAGGTGGGAGATGGAAAAGCACTTGCTAAGGTATGTTATTATGGCACAAAAGCTTCTGGAGATGATGGATTTTTCACAGAAGAGAATGGATACGGCAATTTAAGTGCCGGAGCCAGATTTATTCTGGTACACCTTGCAGCATCTTATGCAAATGGTAGTGGAGACGCTTTTTCAGGTGCAAACAGCACTGCACAGAATCTTGCAAAGAAACTTTATAATTATTGCGTTTCTCAACCGGATATTCCATCAGTGGCAATGTCTTTTTCAGATGCAAACGTAAAAGCCTATGTAGAGGGTAACAGTCAGAGAACAAAGGATATAACATTTAAGGCAGATGCATTACAGACAATTACTATGAAACTCCCTGCAGGTGTAAAACTTCATAACCTGTCAACAGGAAAAACAAGCAAAGCTGGAGCAAATGTTGAAATCTGCGGTGGTACGAAGTTTTATCTATCAGCACCACTGACACAGGTAAGTGATGTGGCAGAGAGTTGGTCTACAACAATGAAAGGAAGCATTACTAAAGATTATTCAGCTTATAAGATTTCTACAGGATCTGGAAATCAGGATCTGGCATTGGTGTTTGGTGAAGGCGTGGATGATGAAAAATACGTGGATTTTAAAGTATCCTGGATTGAACTTGCAACTGTAGAAGTTATGAAGAAAGATTCAGCAGCAGATGTAAACCTTGCAGGAGCCGTATTTGGTATTTACAGTGATGCAGATTGCAAAAATCTGATTACTACAATGCCGGAAACAGACAGTAATGGCAAATCTTCTGCAACGATTGTAAAAACACAGGATACGGTATATCTGAAAGAAATCACAGCACCGAAAGGTTATGTGGTAAATACAACCGCTTACAATGTGAAGCTGGTAGCAAGTAAGACCACGACAACAACGGTACCGGATAAAGAGCAGCTTGGCGAACTGACTGTATATAAAGAAGGACAGGTTCTTGCAGGGGCAGATGTCAGCGAGAATGGTACAGTATTCCAGTATGAAAACAGACGTCAGAAAGGTGCTGTTTATAATGTATATGCAGGAGAAGATATTATCTCTGCCTATGGTGCGAAGATTTACAGCAAAGGCGATCTTGTGAAAGAAAACCTTTCGACAGACGAAAACGGTGCTTGTATCCTGAAAAATCTGCATCTTGGAACTTATGTTGTCAAAGAAATGCAGGCACCGGAGAACTTTTATAATGCTGGAGAGGAAAAGACAGTTACACTTTCCTATGCTGGACAGAATGTGGAAGTAGTCTTTTCTGATGTGACATTCACAAATGACAGACAGAAGGCAGATGTGAGTGTTGTAAAGAAAGACAAGGATACCGAAAATCCGTTATCTGGAGGTGTGTTTGCCCTGTATGCTGGCAGTGATATTGCCAACGCAGACGGAAATGTAGTAGTGAAGAAAGGCACATTGATTGAAAAATTAACGACAGGAGCAGATGGAAAAGCGGCATTTAACGCAGATCTTCCGATTGGATTTTCTTATGTAGTCAAAGAGGAACAGGCACCACAGGGATATTTGAGAAATTCTAAAGATGTTTATACATTTAAGTTCTCATATACCAGTGACAGTGAGCCAAAAGTTTCATTCACTCATACATTTGTAAATGAGAGAGTCAAAGCAAAGATTTCTCTGGAAAAGAGAGATGCGGAAACAAAACAGGCGGTTGCACAGGGAGATGCGACACTGGAAAAAGCAGTTTATGGACTGTACGCTCGTAATGATATTGTTCATCCGGACGGTATTACCGGTGTGATCTATAAAGCCGGGGAGCAGGTTGCTACTCTTACAACAGATAAGAATGGACAGGCTTCTGTAGATGGCTTGTATCTTGGAGATTACTATGTGAAAGAGATTAGTCCGTCAGTGGGTTATCTGGCAGACGAAACAGAACATGATCTGGTCTGCAATTATGAAGGCGATCTGGTAGCAGAGGTTAAACGTGACTGCACTTCACTGGAGCAGGTAATGAAACAGCCGTTCCAGATCATCAAAGCAGCCAATAATGGAAAAACAGACGCTGATCTGCTGAAAGGTGCCGGATTTACGGCATATCTGGAATCTTCCCTGACAAAGAAAGCAGACGGAAACTATGAGTTTGCTTCTGCAACACCAGTTGTGATCGGGGAAAATGGTGCAACAGAAATGTTCACAGACGAAAAGGGTTATGCTTGCAGTATCGCACTTCCATATGGAACTTATATTGTGCGTGAAACTACAACTCCTCACAATTATACTCCGGTAGATGATTTTACAGTGCGTATCACAGAGAATAATCCGAACCAGCCACAGACGTGGAGAGTACTTCTGGATGATGAGTTTGAAGCAAAGCTGAAAATCATCAAACAGGATGATGAAACTAAGAAACCAGTATTACAGAAAAATACAGAGTTTAAGATTTATGACCTGGATCATAAGAAGTATGTGGAGCAGGTTACAACCTATCCGACAACGGTTAAGCACAAATCTTATTTTACAGATGAGCAGGGATATTTGATTCTTCCGCAGAATCTGAAAATCGGAAATTACCGTATTGAGGAAGTGAATGCCCCGTTCGGTTACACATTGAATAAAAATTATTATGAGGTAACAGTTGATTCTAATACTGCATATCAGATGGATGGAACTTCCGGGGATGTGATCATTGAAGCAATTTATGAGAACCATCCAGTTAAGGGAGAACTGACTATCGTGAAAAAGGGCGAAGTTCTGGACGGATTCAAGGATGATTTTACATATCAGACAGAAAATCTGGAAGGAGCAGAGTTTGCCATTTATGCTGCGGAGGATATTTATACCGCTGATTTCCAGAAAGATGACAATGGAAACCGTATTCTGGAATATGCAGCCGGAACACTTGTAAAAACTGTTACAACCGATAAAGAGGGAAAAGCGGTCCTGAAGAATCTTCCACTTGGAAGTTATAAGATTGTGGAAACGTCTGCGCCAACAGGATTTGTTTTAAACAGCGAAGCACAGACAGTCACTTTTACTTACAAAGATCAGGAAACACCTGTCATTGAGCAGACAGCTACTTTTGAGAATGAACGCCAGAAGGTAGAAATTTCGGTGGAAAAACAGGATGCTGATACAGAAAAAGCAGTTGCAGGGGCAGAATTTGGACTTTATGCGAAGAATGACATAGAAGCTCATGGAACTGTGATTGTGAAAGCAGGCTCACTTCTTGGAAAAGCTGTTTCCGGAGAAGATGGAAAGGCTGTATTTACACAGGATCTGCCATTTGGAGAGTATTATATCAAAGAACTGGCAGCACCGAATGGCTATGTATTTTCAGATGAAGTTCTGGAAGTAAAGGCAGAGTACCAGGGACAGGAGGTTAAGGTCGTGCAGTTATCTTCTGTACTTAAAAATCAGCCTACAAAAGTTGTGGTTTCCAAGTCTGACCTGACTACTGGCGTGGAATTATCTGGTGCGACTCTTACGGTACTGGACAAAGATGGAAATGTAGTTGATACATGGAAGTCTGTAAAAGGTGAGCAGCATATGATTGAACGGCTTACTGTAGGGGAAACCTATACTCTCAGGGAAGAAATAGCTCCTTATGGATACCTCAAGGCAGAAGAGGTCACTTTTACGATTGAAGATACTGGGGAAATCCAGAAAGTGGAAATGAAAGATGATGTGCCGACAGGAACGATCATCATCAATAAAAATGGAGAGTTTCTGGATAAAGTAACGGCATTGGATTCTGTTGGAGGATGGATCAGCCATTTATTCCAGTATGTAACAGGCAGTCTGAAAGATGTTACCTTTGAAGTATTTGCTTTAGAGGACGTGAAATCTGCTGACGGGGAAAGTGAAGATTATTATAAAAAAGATGAACTGGTAGCAACCATTACAACGGATGATACCGGCATTGCAAAGTTATCCGGACTTCCTCTTGGCAAATATTATGTTAAAGAAAAATCTACAGTGGATGGTTTTGTACTGGATAATGAGGCAAGAGAGATTGACCTGACATATCGTGATCAGGATACTGCAGAAGTCACTTACTCTTCTGACTGGCAGAACAATCGCCAGAAAGCGGAAGTGGAAGTTGTGAAAAAAGAGAAAGATTCGGATCGTGTACTGGAAGGTGCAGTATTTGCCCTTTGTGCCAAGAATGATATTACAGGAGCAGACGGAAAAGTTATTCTGGAAGCGGATACTGTGATTGAAGAACTGGCAACGGATAAAGAAGGAAAACTGACTTTTACAGCAGATTTACCGATTGGTTTTGAGTATTATATCAAGGAAACTTCCCCGGCACCTGGATTTGCAACGACAGATGAAACACAGGAGTTTACATTTGAGTACGAAGGTGCGGAAAAGGAAAAAGTATTTTATTCATTTACTTTTGAGGATGAACCGACAGTAATTGAGATTACCAAGACTTCCCTGACAGATGGAAAAGAGCTGGAAGGTGCCAAGTTACAGGTAACTGATGAAAGCGGTAAGGTTGTAGATTCCTGGATTTCCGGTAAAGAAGCTCATATCATCAAAGAACTGGTAGTCGGACAGAAGTATACCCTGACAGAAACAAAACCAGCAGATGGTTTTGTGACAGCGGAAAACATTACATTTACCGTTGAAGATACTGTAGAAGCACAGAAAATCGAGATGAAAGACGATGTTACCAAGGTAGAGATCTCCAAGACGGATATTTCCGGTAAGGAACTGCCGGGCGCAAAACTGACAATTCTCGACAAAGACGGTAAAACGGTAGAGAGTTGGACTTCTGAGGAGAAACCGCATTACATTGAAATGCTTCCGATTGGGGAGTATACACTTCGGGAAGAATCTGCCCCTAATGGTTATCTGATTGCTGAGGACGTGAAGTTCACAGTGGAAGATACCGGGGAGATTCAGAAAGTTGTGATGAAAGATGAGGTAAAACCGGAAGAAACATCAACACCGGAAACACCATCTACACAGGTAACAGATACACCGAAAACCGGAGATGATACACATATGCTGCTTTGGATTCTGCTTGCAGTAGCAGGTATGGCAGGTGTAGTGTCAGCGGTATGGGTGGCAAGAAAGAAGAAATAAAAATCAGTTAGTTAAGAGGGCATTTATGGACGAAAAAGATTCATAAATGCTCTCTTTCTGGTTAATACTAGGAAAAATGAAGGGAGAATGAAGGGAGAATGTATTATGAAACAGGTATTAATTATAGCGGTTGTAGCAATTATTGCAGCAGTTAATTTTGTGATGTATTGCTGTCTGAGAGTAGCATCACAGGAAGATCAGATGTTGGAAAAACTGAGCAGGAGAAAGGAGTCAGAAAGCGATGGCGATTAGATATGCAGAGGACAAGCCGAAATCCTGTGAATATTGTTATTTCTGGAATGAAAAGAAAAAGGAATGCAGGCAGATGAGATGCTTTTATCAGCTCCCTGAAAAGCCACCTGATCCAGATCCGGCACACAGGTTTTGGGTTCCATGCAAAGGCTGTCCGTATGGAAGAAATCCCTGTATTGGCTATTGCATGGCTAAAATTCTAAAAGAGCAGAGGAAAAAACAATCTGGATAAGGATACATACATATTCCCGTATCACTACGGGGAGGAAGCAGAACAGTATACGTTCTATCGGATTCCCAAGATTCTCTTTACCAGTCCGGTATTTGGAAAACTGACCTGTGAAGCTAAGTTGTTGTATGGTCTATTGCTAGACCGGATGCAGTTATCTGTGAAGAATCGGTGGATGGATTCGGAGGGAAAAGTGTATATATATTTTTCGCAGGAGCAGATAGCAGGGCTTATGGGATGTGGAGTAAAAAAAGTCCGGTGCTTGTTAAAGGAACTGGATGACCGGAAAGGAATCGGATTGATTACGAGAGTCAGACAGGGATTGGGAAATCCTGATAGAATCTATGTAAAAAAATGCGTATCACCAGAACGGTTCAAAGAGAACTTCCAGACAGGTCAAAATGACTTCTCAGGAAAGGTACAAATGACCGATGCAGACAGGTGTAAACTGCCAGGTAATGATATAGAGGATAGTAATACTGAGAATAACGATACAGAGTATCTTTCTTTCTATTCAGATGCCAGTGAAGTGAAAAGGAAAGAAGCTGAAAGGAATGCTTATCAGCAGATTATCCTTGAACACATTGGATATGACTATATCGTAGATGATTTCAACCGGCATATGTTGGATGAGATTGTGGGGTTAATGGTAGATGTGGTGTGTTCGGAACAGGAGTTTATACGGATTGGAGGGGACAGAAAACCTTTATCCGTAGTAAAAAGCCAGTTTTTAAAACTGGATGCAGAGCATATTCGGTTCGTATTGCATTGCATGAAAGAAAATACCAGTAAAGTAGTAAATATGCGTCAGTATTTGTTGGCAGTATTATATAATGCACCGCTGACCATCAGCAATTATTACTCATCTTTGGTGCAGCATGATATGTACGAAGGGAATATATGAATTTTAGATTTTCAGGAAGGGAGTGATTCTATTGCAGGAAGAAGTAAATGAGAAAACCGTATCGTTATGTATCACTGGTGGAAAAGTGACAGTCCGTTTATTGAAACAGGCAATGATGCGTTTTCTGGCGGCAGTGGAGAAAGAAAAAGCAGAGAAAGCAAGAAAACAGCAGACAAAGGCACCTCCGGATAAAGAATATCATGGAAAGCAGAGTTTAAAGAAGCTGACACAGCAGAATATTCAACTTTCCAACATTGAGATTACAGATAATAACATTAAGGCTTTTGAAAAGGTTGCAAAAAAATATGGTATTGATTTCAGCCTAAAACGTGATAAGTCTGTAGATCCACCAAGATATTTTGTTTTCTTTAAGGCGAGAGATGTGGAGGTGATGACAGCAGCATTTCGGGAGTTTACCGGAAAGACACTGAATAAAACCAAGAAACCATCTGTCCGTAAGAAATTACAGCAGGCAATCACAGCCCGTAACCAGGACAAACAGAGAGAACGGGAGAAATCAAAAGAGAAGCAGAAGGAGCCAACATTATGAGTGGGATAAAAAATATAAAGAAAAAACTGAAAGGTTTTCAGGTGCGTCCCCCGAATGTGGAAGTAATAAAAAAGGTTCTGCTACATATACCGTATGTGGTCGTGTTTTATGTGGTAAATAAATGTACCTGGCTTTATCAGTATTGCAGGGGCAGTACAGTAGTAGACAGGCTGATGATTCTTCTTATGAATTATCCATTAGCTTTTAAGAAGCTGTTGCCAAGCATGAAGCTGAAAAGTCTGGTTGCGGGAACAATCGCAGCAGTTGGCATATGGGCAGTGGTATATTTCAAGGGAAAGAATGGAAAGAAGTTTCGCCAGGGGGAGGAATATGGTTCTGCCAGGTGGGGAAATGAAAAGGATATAGCACCTTTTATTGATCCGGTTTTTGAGAATAATATTCTGCTGACACAAACGGAACGTCTGACCATGAACAGTAGACCAAAGAAACCGAAGTACGCCAGAAACAAGAATATTATAGTGATAGGTGGATCTGGTAGCGGTAAGACTCGATTTTATGTAAAACCGCAGCTTATGCAGATGCCGGACAATGTAAGTTTTGTGGTCACCGATCCAAAGGGAACGATTATCGTGGAATGTGGTAAAATGTTAGCAAGAGGGACACCGAAGAAAGATAAAAACGGAAAAATTTTGCGTGATAAAAATGGCAGGGTGGTAATGGCTCCTTACAAAATCAAGGTGCTGAATACCATCAATTTTTCCAAGAGTATGCATTATAATCCATTTCATTACATTCGTTCTGAAAAAGATATTCTGAAACTGGTAAATACAATCATGGTAAATACCAAGGGCGAGGGAGAAAAATCTTCCGAGGATTTCTGGACGAAAGCGGAACGTCTGCTGTATTGTGCTTTGATTGGTTATATCTATTATGAAGCACCAGAAGAAGAACAGAATTTCTCAACCCTGCTGGAATTTATCAATGCCAGTGAAACCAGGGAAGAAGATGAAGAGTTTAAAAATGCTGTGGATCTGTTATTTGAGGAGTTGGAAAGGGACGAGCCGAACCACTTTGCAGTAAGGCAGTATAAAAAATACAAACTGGCTGCAGGAAAAACGGCAAAGTCGATTTTGATCAGCTGTGGTGCCAGACTTGCTCCGTTTGATATTGCGGAACTTAGGGAACTGACTTCTTATGATGAAATGGAACTGGATATGATTGGAGATCAGAGAACGGCACTGTTTATTGTAATTTCGGATACAGACGATACTTTTAACTTTGTGGTTGCTATGATGTACAGTCAGCTTTTCAATCTGTTATGCGACAGAGCCGATGATGTTCATCATGGAAGACTGCCTTATCATGTGAGAATCCTTTGTGACGAGTTCGCAAATATTGGTCAGATTCCGAAGTTTGACAAGCTGATTGCAACGATCCGAAGCAGGGAAATTTCTGCTTCCATTATACTCCAGTCCCAGTCGCAGCTCAAGACAATTTACAAGGATGCAGCCGAAACCATTACGGGAAATTGTGACACAATGTTGTTTCTGGGAGGTAAGGAAAGTACCACTCTGAAAGAAATTTCAGAAACACTGGGTAAGGAAACCATTGACTTATATAACACTTCTGATACAAGAGGACAGAGCAGATCTTACGGTTTGAACTATCAGAAAACAGGAAAAGAATTGATGAGTCGGGATGAACTGGCAGTCATGGACGGTAACAAGTGTATTTTACAGCTTCGTGGTGTCCGTCCGTTTTACAGTGATAAATTTGACATTACAAAACATAAACGGTATAAGCAGTTATCCGATTATGATAAAAAGAATGAGTTCCATGTGGAAGAATACATGAAACATCAGATGGAAGTCCGGTTAGATCCGGAAGAACAGTTTGACCTTTATATGTATGAAGGCAGTGAACTGGAAGAACAATCAAATAATGAAAATGAAGGCACAGGGCATGTAACGTAAAACATACATAGCTCTTTTTTTATGCCCTTTTGGGAGGTAGCGATATGCACAAGCATGAAAGACCGCCCATCAGGGCGGAACCCTCCGAGTAGTAACCAGTAAAAAATCACAATGAAAAACAGGAGTTACGAAAGGAGAACATAGATTATGGCGTTTTTTACATCAGCAATTAATATTTTACAGACACTCGTTGTCGCAATCGGGGCAGGACTTGCAGTTTGGGGAGTTATCAATCTTCTGGAAGGTTATGGTAATGATAATCCGGGTGCGAAGTCACAGGGAATCAAGCAGCTTATGGCAGGTGGAGGTGTCGTTTTAATCGGTACACAGCTTGTACCATTACTGGCGAATTTATTTTAGCCGGGGCAGTAAGAAAGGAGAACACGCATGGATAAGATTTTTGAGTCCATAGAAGAATGGATGCGTAACCTCCTTACAGGCATGGTCAGCTCAAACCTGACGAACATGTTTACCGATGTAAATGAAAAAACCGGTGATATTGCAAGTCAGGTTGGGCAAACGCCCCAGGGATGGAATGGCAGTATATTTAGTCTGATTCAGAATCTGTCAGATTCTGTGATCGTGCCGATTGCCGGGATGATTATAACCTTTGTGCTGTGTTATGAGCTGATTTCCATGCTCACAGAGAAGAACAACATGCATGACATTGATACATGGATGTTCTTCAAATATTTTTTTAAAATGTGGGTTGCAGTCTGGTTCGTAAGTAATGCATTCACAATTACTATGGCAATTTTTGATGTGGGACAGAATGTAGTGAACCGGGCATCAGGAGTGATCAATCATCAGACAGCAATTAATATTGATTCGGTGGTCACTTCAATGGAAACGGCAATGGAATCAATGGAAGTAGGGGAACTGGTCATACTGGCACTGGAAACACTTCTGGCAAGCCTGTGTTTAAAGGTTATTTCCGTTTTTATAACGGTCATTCTTTATGGACGTATGATTGAGATTTACTTGTATTCGTCAATCGGTGCAATTCCGTTTGCAACAATGAGCAATCGGGAATGGGGACAGATTGGCAGCAATTACTTAAGAGGATTGTTCGCATTGGCATTCCAGGGATTTTTTATCATGGTGTGTGTGGGCATTTATTCCGTACTGGTTGCTAATATACAGGTATCAGATAACGTGCATACAGCATTGCTCAGTGTAATGGCTTATACGGTTGTACTTTGCTTCAGCCTTATGAAAACAGCCAATTTCTCAAAGAGTGTGTTTAACACACATTAAATATAAAAAAGGAGATGATAGAAAATGGCTTTTGTATCAGTACCCAAAGATCTGACGAAAGTTAAAAATAAGATTATTCTGAACCTCACAAAACGTCAGCTTATCTGTCTTGGCATTGCAGCGGCAGTAGGGCTTCCATTTTATTTCCTGGCAAGAGGATTGATTGGTTCAAGTAATGCGGCAACCGGAATGTGTTTGTTGATGCTTCCGGCTTTTTTGTTTGCCATGTATGAGAAAGACGGACTTCCTTTAGAAAAAGTCCTGAAAAATATGATTACAGTAAAATTTATCCGTCCTCCGTTGCGAAAGTATGAGGTGGAAAATATGTATGAGAAAAGAAAAATTATAACAAAATCGAAGGGAGGTACAGTTCGTGGAAAGAAGAGAAAATGATAAATTGCTGCCAGAACATGCCAAAGATGCTTCTTATCCAGAGGACTGGTGGTTAGATGAAGCAGATTCTGCTGATGGTTTACCAGTGTTTGCCATGGATGAAGCAGAAGATTTTGTCAAGGACAGACAGCGTTTGAAGGGAGTACCTATGGTTACAGGGTATGAAGCACTGGAGCGACATCGGGGTATCCGCAGACCAAGACGTAAATTAAGCAGACGAGAGCAGCGAGCCTGGGAAAAAGCACAGAAGTATGAAGCAAAACTTCATAAGGCACACGAAAAAGAAGATAAAAAACGTGCAAAGCAGGAGGCAAAGCTGGCAGCTCGTGAAGAAAAAGCAGCAAAGAAACAGGCGAAAAAAGAGAATAAATATAAAAAGAAGACGAAACCAGCAGTGTCATCTTCTGTAAAATCCAATGGTAAAAAGGGAGCTGTAAAAAAAGTAAACAGGAATACGAGTGGTGGAAATAAAGAAAAGAAGATTACCGCACAACAGTCTATTCCATACAGAGAAATGGGAAAAGACGGTATCTGTCGTGTGGAAGATGGTTATTATTCCAAGACCATCCGTTTTTATGATATTAACTATCAGTTGGCACAGAACGAAGATAAAAATGCGATTTTTGAAAACTGGTGTGATTTCCTGAACTATTTTGACAGTACGATTCATTTCCAGTTGTCCTTTATCAATCATCACAGCAATATGGCAGAATATGAAGATGTGATTCGCATTAAGAAGCAGAATGACAGTTTTGATGATCTGCGTATGGAGTTTGCTCAGATGCTCAGAAACCAGTTGGCAAAGGGAAATAATGGTCTTGTCAGAACAAAGTATCTTACATTTGGAATCGAAGCAGACAATATCCGGGAAGCAAAACCGAAACTGGAGCGTATCGAAACGGATATTCTCAATAACTTTAAGGTATTAGGGGTGTCTGCTTATCCGTTGAATGGCGTGGAGCGTTTGCAGATTATGTATGAAACGTTCAACCAGGACAATAAAGTTCCGTTTCGGTTCAGCTATGACGATGTGCTGCGTACCGGACTGAATACCAAGGACTATATCGCACCATCCAGTTTTGTGTTTAAGAACGGAAAAGATTTTCAGATGGGAGATACTATCGGGGCAGTATCCTACCTGCAGATTTTGGCACCGGAGCTGACTGATAAAATGCTTGCGGAATTTCTGGAAATGGACTGCAATCTGCTTGTGAATCTTCACATCCAGTCCATCGACCAGATGAAAGCGATTAAGTTGGTAAAAGCAAAGGTTACAGATATTAACAGGATGAAAATTGAGGAGCAGAAAAAAGCAGTTCGTTCCGGATATGATATGGATATTATCCCGTCTGATTTGAATACTTACGGAGGGGAAGCAAAGAGGCTTCTGGAAGATTTGCAATCCAGGAATGAGAGAATGTTTCTTGTGACGGTGGTGTTTTTAAATACTGCAAAAAATAAACAGGAACTGGAAAATGTGGTATTTCAGACCGCAGGTATTGCACAGAAATATAATTGTGCATTAAAGAGGCTTGATTATCAGCAGGAACCGGGACTTATGAGCAGTCTGCCACTTGGAAAAAACTGGATTCCTATTAAAAGAGCATTAACGACAACTTCAACAGCGATTTTTGTTCCGTTCACGACACAGGAATTATTTATGGGTGGAGAATCCATTTACTACGGTCTGAATGCCTTGTCTAACAACCTGATTATGGCTGACAGGAAGAAACTGAAAAACCCGAATGGCTTGATCGTGGGTACTCCGGGAGCTGGTAAGTCCTTTGCGGCAAAACGTGAAATTACCAATGTTTTTATCGTGACAAAGGACGATATTATTATCTGTGATCCAGAAGGCGAGTATTTTCCCATAGTCCGGGCATTCAATGGACAGGTTGTTCGTATTTCGCCAACTAGTCATGATTATATCAATCCGATGGATATTAACACCAATTATGCGGATGATGACGATCCGTTATCTCTGAAATCAGATTTTATTCTTTCACTTTGTGAACTGGTAGTAGGTGGGAAGAATGGCTTGGAGCCAGTAGAAAAGACGATTATTGACCGTTGTGTCCGCTTGGTATATCAGGACTATCTTGCAGATCCGGTTCCAGAGAAGATGCCGATACTGGAGGATTTATACAATCTGCTTCGCAAGCAGGAAGAACCAGAGGCACAGCGTCTGGCAACGGCACTGGAAATCTATGTTAATGGTTCTCTTAAAGTATTCAACCATCGCACGAATGTTGAGTTGAATAACCGTCTGGTATGTTTCGACATTAAAGACCTTGGTAAGCAACTTAAAAAACTTGGTATGCTGATTGTTCAGGATCAGGTCTGGAACAGGGTAACAGTCAATCGTGCTGCACATAAATCTACCAGATATTACATTGATGAGTTTCACTTGCTGCTGAAAGAAGAACAGACAGCAGCATATAGCGTGGAAATCTGGAAGAGGTTCCGTAAGTGGGGCGGTATTCCGACTGGTATCACACAGAATGTAAAAGACCTGCTTGCTTCAAGAGAAATCGAGAACATCTTTGAAAACTCTGATTTTATTCTGATGCTTAACCAGGCATCCGGGGACAGACAGATTCTTGCCAAACAGCTTAACATCTCTCCGCATCAGCTTTCCTATGTGACAAACAGTGGAGCAGGAGAAGGCTTGATTTTTTATGGAAATACAATTATTCCGTTTAAGGACAGATTTGATAATTCTCTTATGCTGTATGCGTTAATGTCATCGAAACCGGAAGATGTGGAAAAACGTGAAAAACTTGGCATCAAAGACAGGGACGATTAACAGGAGGAGTGGCAGAGTGAGGCGGTTTATAGCAGGAATATTGATGATTGTTTCGATTATTTTGCTTACTATCAGTATTTACTTTCTGATGGGAATGTTCATACAGGAAAGACAGGACAATCAGTTACAGCAAGAGTTGCAGGAACTTATGCAGGAGAAAGAGGACGAGCCGGGAGAAAATTCTTCCGGCGATTCTTTTATAGAAGTAGATGCTGGAATACTGGCATTGCATGAGGAAAATCCAGATTGTATTGGGTGGCTTACGATTGAGGGAACAAAGATAGACTACCCAGTTATGTACAGGCCCGGAGATAAGAATTATTATCTGCATCGGGATTTTAATGGGGACTACTCAGCAAATGGCTGTCTGTTTCTTGCTGAGGAATGTGTGCCGGGAGATTCAGACAACCTGATTATCTATGGGCATCATATGAACAGTGGGAAGATGTTTGCTGATCTTGAAAAATATAAAGACAAGGGATTTTATGAGGAGCATCCAACAATCCTGTTCCGTACCATATGGGGAAATGAACAGTATCAGATATTATCAGCATTTACAACACCGGTTTATACCGGAAATGACTTTAACTATTACAGTTTTATAAAAGCACAGAAAGGGGCAGATTATGAGTACTTTATTAGAGAAATTAAGCGAAAAGCAATCTATGAAACCGGAATCACAGCAGAATATGGGGACAAGCTGCTTACATTGTCCACATGCGAATATTCACAGCGGAATGGGCGTATGGTCGTGGTTGCAAAAAAAATTCAGCAAAATGAAAGCCGAGAAAGAACCGGAAGAATTTGAATTTGGCTGCGAAGATCTGACGAAGGACTGGTTTGATGAGATAAGTGATATGGAAGAAACGGAAGAGAAAATTAAGTGCGATGAAAATGATTTTTTTGATAATGAGCAGGACAGTGTAGAGCCGGATTCTAAACCAGATAAAGCAAGAACAGGAGGTATTTGGGACTGGGACAGCGAAGACTACTGGGCTTATGGGGAATCTGAAAGGTCACTTTTAGAAATGGCGCATAAGGATATGCTTTGTATTGCTGGTCTGTTAGAAGTAATGGATTCATTGGCTCTGCTTGCAGATACGCAGGGGCGAGAGTTACAGAGTGGTCTTTCTGATGTTTCAGTGAAATTAAAGGATAAGGCGATTGCCATTGAAAACAGATGGAACACGTTTCTGAACAAAAATTATGAAATCAGGAGATGATGACCATGCAGGAGCATGAATATAAAGCAAGGGATAAAACTGTCCAGAAGATGAGCCGGGATGGACTTCGGGAAGAAAATCTTCGCAGTAAAAAGGAGAAGCGAATTACCGGACGTGAGGAAGATGAGAAGAAGACAGCCGGACACAGAGAACAGGAACTGGATTTTGGAAAGGTAAGAAAGTCTCATATTGTAGAAGGGCCAGTAGAGGAAGGAACAGAGGGAAAACACAGGTTACAGTCAAGACACGCTTTTCTGGAACAGGAAAAAATTGCGGAAGCGGATGAAATGGAAAACTCAGAAATGAGTGAGGATAAGGCAGACGGGGAGAAATCTCCGTCTGTTTCACGTTCCAGACTTCGTAAAGAAAGTATCCGGGGACATGCGGGACAGGATGCTGAACGTGATTCTGAAACACCGGAACCAGACAGGCAGAGCCGAAAGAAAAAGATGGTCACAGCCTATGCAGCAAAAGAGCAGAAACGCTACCATGAAAAGTCAGAAGTTGATGAAAAATTAATGGAAGATTTTCGGGAAGAGATCAAAGTCAAGACGAAAAGGGAACAGACGCTAAAAGAACAGAAGAAATCAAAATCCCGTCTTTCCTTTGAAGATGAAGGCAAAGGTATGATTCCAGGCAGTGGTATGGCAAGAAAGGGTGCAACCGTTGTTTCTGAAACGGCATCTGCCTATGGTCAGAAAAAGATCAGAGAGGATACCGACGATAATGCGGCTCTTGATGCAGCAGAGCAAATGGAACTTGCGGGAGAAAGTCTTGCAAGAAAGTCAATTTACGTCCGGGAACGGTTAAAAGAGAACCGGCAGAGAAATAACCGGTTAAGGGAATCTGTGCTGGAAGAAATGGAAAAATCCCGCTTGCAGTTTGGAACTAGTGCTTCCAATGAGGCAAAAAAGGCGGTTCAGAAAGAAGCAGAGCAGAAAAAACAGTCTGCCTTAAAGAAATTACTGCAGAAAAAGCGTTACCAGAAACAGTATCAGGCTGCGAAACAGGGAAAGGCTGCGAAAGACGCAGTGTTTGTAAATGCACAGCGATTTACGGAGAAAGCCAAGGCAGCAGTCAAGGAGATTGTGGCGCAGAACCGGAATATCCTTCTGACGATAGGAGTTATGGTTCTGCTTTTTGCATTGATGGCAACGAGTCTGTCAAGTTGCGCTGCATTATTCCAGGGAGGTTCCAATGCCATTATTTCTACCAGTTATTCCAGTGAGGATGAAGATATTTATGCTGCGGAAAACGCTTATGTAGCATTGGAAAATGCACTGAATGAGCAGATCAATCAGATGAAGGCAAACCATTCCGACTATGATGAGTTCCAGTTCCAGATTGATGAGATTGGACACAACCCGTATCAGCTTATTTCTTACTTGACAGTCAAGTATGGCGGTTTTACCTATGCAGAGGTTGCAGATGAGATTCAGGAGATTTTTAAGGAACAGTATGGGTTGTATACGGACTCGACACGAGAAACTGTAACAGAAAAGAAAAAGGTCAGGGTTGGGGAATCACTGGGACAGGTGGTTACCAGCGGATATTGTAACTGTTCAATCTGTTGCGGGCAGTGGAGTGGTGGTCCGACTGCAAGTGGCGCATATCCACAGGCTAATCATACGATTGCAGTAGATGCTTCCAATCCATTTGTGCCTATGGGAACCCATGTCATTATGAATGGAGTGGAATATGTAGTAGAAGATACGGGAGCATTTGCAAAATATGGTGTTCAGTTTGATGTATATTATGGTGATCATGCTTCTGCATCAGCACATGGGCATCAGACCTGGGAAGCGTACATAGCAGACAGCAACGGAAGTCAGGAAGTAGAAGTAACAACGACAAGAGAAGTGAACCGTTTGGATGTAACACTCACGAACCATAATCTGGATGCAGTTTTAAGAAACCGTATGACAGATAAGGAACAGGAGCAGTATGACGCTTACAACAAATACTATGGAAATCGTGATTATCTGTTTGACCTTAATACAATTCCGACAGGCGGGGCAGGTTTTGGATATGATATTCCGGCAGAAGCACTTTCTGATCCGCAGTTTGCCAAGATGATTCGGGAAGCAGAAAAATATCTGGGTTATCCGTATGTGTGGGGCGGTGCATCTCCATCTACCAGTTTTGATTGTTCCGGTTTCGTATGTTGGGTAATCAATAACTGCGGAAATGGCTGGAATGTAGGAAGAACAACGGCAGATGGGCTTCGGTCTTATTGTTCCTATGTATCTCCATCTGATGCAAAGCCAGGAGATCTGATCTTTTTCCAGGGAACTTATGATACGCCGGGAGCGAGCCATGTTGGAATTTATGTAGGAAATAATATGATGATCCATTGTGGAAACCCGATTCAGTATACGAGCATTGCAAGCTCTTACTGGCAGCAACACTTTATGGCATTTGGAAGGCTTCATTAGAAGGGAGTGATGGAATATGAACATGCGATTAAAAAAGGTTCTGGATGATATTCAGAAAACTGAAGATAAGATTCTGGAATTACAGGAATATGTAAAGAAACTAAAAATCCAGAAAAAGCAGATGGAGGATGCAGAAATCATCAAGGCGATCCGTTCCATGAAAATGGACAGCCGAGAGATGCTGACTTTTCTGGATGGGATTCAGAACGGAACAGTTACCATGCAGTTTGATGAGGAGGGCAATCTCTCTATGGACAGTTCCGAAACAGACGCAAAGAAAGAAGAAAGTCTGGAGAGAAATGTGGCAACCGGACAGGTAGAAGAAAGTGAGGATTTGGAAGATGAAGAATAAGGTAATGAAAAAAATTTTGATGGTCATGCTGTCAGCTACGATGCTGATTGGTTCTGCCAGTGTGACTGCTTTTGCACAGGCAAATGAAAATGCAGAGCAGACCGAAGCAACAGAGCAGGTCATAGAAGAACAGCCTGCAGAGCAGCCTGCCACAGAAGGAACACCGTTTTCTACACCGGGAAACGGACAGCTTGTGGATGATAAGGAGAATGACAATACCAAGCAGTTTCTGACTGTACAGACAAAGAATGGAAATACCTTTTATATGGTCATTGACCGTTCCGGTACTTCTGAAAATGTGTACATGATGTCACTTGTGGATGAAAATGACCTGGCAGAGTTCTTAGATGAAACCAAAGAAACGGAAAAGAAAGAGGAATCTGCGGTTGTTCTTCCAGAAACGACTACAACACCAGAACCGGAAACTACAGCACAGCCGGAAACAGAGGTAAAGCAGGAATCTGGCATTAACAAGATGATTGGATGGATTGCTTTGGGAGCAGTTGCAACGCTGGCATTGGGTGGTCTTGGCATGTTCGCTTTTGGAAAATTGAGAAAGAAAAAAGAGGACGGCATTGTAGAGGAAGGTCTGGAATTTGCTGATGACAGTTACATCAATGAAGATGAAGAAAATGCAGAGAATCAGCAGAAATAACAAAAAATCATAAGGTATGGAGAAAGGGCAGTTCTTTTGGGACTGCCTTTTTGACAGGAACAGGAGGAAAATATGGCAAAATTTTTAGTGATTGCAGAGAAACCAAGTGTAGCACAGAGCCTTGCAAAGAATTTATCTGCATATCAGAGAGAGGACGGCTATCTGGAGGGGAACAGTTGCATTGTCAGTTGGTGCCTGGGACATCTGGCAGAATATGCACCACCAGAAATTTATGATGAAAAATATGAAAAATGGCAGTTTGAGGATTTACCGATCATCCCGGAAGTATGGAAAGTGCAGGTATCAGAGGATAAAAAGAAGCAGTTTGAAGTATTGTGCAGCTTAATGAATCGGGAAGATGTGGCGTATCTGGTCAATGGCTGTGACGCCGGGCGAGAGGGAGAACTGATTTTTAAAAGAGTTTATGATCTGGCAGGCTGTCAAAAACCAGTGAAGCGTCTGTGGATCAGTTCAATGGAAGATGAAGCAATTCAGAAAGGCTTCCAGACCTTAAAGGACGGGAAAGAATACGCAGGTCTTTGTAATGCTGCGGTGTGCAGAGCGCAGGCAGACTGGCTGATCGGAATGAACGCAACGAGAGCCTATACAACCAGATATTTTAAACGCCTGGTGGTCGGCAGGGTACAGACACCAACGCTTTCCATGCTGACAGAAAGAAAAGAGAAAATCGAGCATTTCAAGAAAGAAGCCTATTATAAGGTTTCTCTGTCAGATGGGAAACTTACAGTAACATCAGAAAATATCCAGTCTGAAGCAGAAGCAGACGAATTAAGAAACCTTTGTGATGGGGAAGAAGCAATGGTTACAAAAGTAAAAAAGGCGCAGAAACGAATTTCACCGCCGAAACTTTATGATCTGACCAGTCTGCAGAGAGAGGCGAACCGTTATTTTGGATACACCGCTCAGAAAACACTGGATATGCTGCAGGAACTGTATGAGGAAAAGATGGTTACATATCCGAGAACGGATAGCCAGTATGTAACGGAAGATATGAAAGAAACGGTAGAAACACTTGCAGATGAAATGACAGATTTTCTCCCATTTTTGAAATCTGAACAGTCTGGAGGAAATGCAGAGCGTGTAATCAATAATACAAAAGTATCAGACCACCATGCAATCCTGCTGACAAAAGAGGCAGTAGAAAAAGGTATGGGAGGACTTTCAGATGGAAAGAAAAATCTTATGATGCTGATTGGACAGCAGCTTGTACAGGCAACCGGAGAAGATTATCTTTATGAGCAGACTGAAATTTCTGTACAGTGCAAAGAACATGAATTTGCTACGAAAGGAAAGCTGCCTGTGCAGATGGGATTTAAAGAAGTGGAAGAAGCCTTTCGGAAATATTGTGTGAAGGATAAGAAATCTGATGAAACAGATAATAAGACAGGACTTCCAGAAGTGTATGAGGAGGGAATGATTCTTGTTTCTGTGAAAGCAGAGAAGAGTACCCATTACACTTCCCCACCGAAGATGTTTACCGAAGATACTCTGCTTGCTGCGATGGAAACAGCGGGAAATAAGGAATTTGATTCTGAAACAGAGAAAAAGGGACTTGGGACACCGGCAACCAGAGCTAATATTATTGAGAAACTGGTATCTTCCGGGTATGCAGAACGTAAAGGAAAACAGATTCTTCCTACGGCGGCAGGCTGTGAGCTGATTCATGTAATGACGGAGAATCTGAAATCTGCAAGCCTGACAGCAGAATGGGAGAATCAGCTTCTGATGATGGAAAAGGGAAAAATTCGGGATGATGAATTTATGGATGGGATTGTATCTATGATTACTGAGATCCTTTCTGTATGCAGGGCGATTCCGGAAGAAGAACGAAGTCGTTTTCAGACTGCAAGGGAAGTAATCGGGAAATGTCCAATATGCGGTTCCGATGTATATGAGGGTAAGAGCAATTATTACTGTTCTGACAGAAGCTGTCCGTTTGCTTTATGGAAGTCAAATAGGTTTCTGGAAAGTATGAAAAAATCAATGGATAAAAAGATGGCTGTGGAGCTTCTGAAAAGGGGACGTACTCATATAAAAGGACTGTATTCCAAGAAAAAAGACAGCAAATTTGATGCTGACCTTGTACTTGGGGTGGAAGATGGAAAAGCCAGATTCAGTCTGGAATTTCCTAAAAAGAAAACAAACAGCAACAAAAAGAAAAAATAAAGAACTGACGGAAGGAGGAATAAGGTTATGGCTCGATTGGAAGATATAAGAGGTCTTGCAGAAGCACATGCATCCAGTATCAGCAGTTCGCCCAGGGACTGGATGAACTATCTGGATACCGCAGCCAGATTATACCGATACCCATTTATGGATCAGCTTCTGATTCATGCACAGCGTCCACAGGCAACTGCCTGTGCGTCGCTGGAATTATGGAATCAAAAAATGTTCCGGTGGGTAAACAGAGGGGCAAAAGGAATTGCCCTTATAGATGAAACCACGCAGAAAACAAGACTTCGATATGTATTCGATGTTCAGGATACCCATATGGTAAATGGTGGAAGAACACCGTATCTGTGGAAACTACAGGAAGAACAGCAGGAAGAGGTATTGCTTCACCTGGAAGAAGTTTATGGATTGGAAGCGAAAGATACGAAAAATCTTTCTGACGCTTTGATGGCAACCGCTAGGTATATGGTGGAGGAAAATCTGGAGGAGTATCTGGATGGTCTGTTGTATGTGACAGAGGGAACCTATCTGGAAGAACTGGAGGAAGATACCATCCGCAGTGAGTTCCGAAGTCTGTTGACGGACAGCATTTATTATACACTTGCTTCCAGATGCGGACTTGATCCAATGGAACGGCAGGAGGAAATGGATTTTGTGCATATTACAGATTACAATCGCCTCTCTGTGCTGACATTCATTGGAAATGCCACAAGCAGAGCGAGTGAATCAGTTCTGGTGGATATTGGAAGATATGTACATCGCATTTCATTAGAAGAAATGAAAAAAGGTATTGAAAATTCAGAAGAAAGGAATTATAATAACTTTAACACGTTAATACGTGAAAGCAAAGAAAACAACGATACTATTACAGAAAAAGAATATTCACAGGAAAATGAAGGAGGAAATGAGAATGGCACTGACATATTATCGAAAAGGGGATTATCTGTTTCCAAACCTGACAATTCAGGAAACAGAAGCACAGATCGGGAAATACGGAATGCTGCGGAGGACATTTCTGAAGGAGTACAAGAACAGCCTGTACCAGAGCCTGTTGCTGACCGGGAAATTGAACAGCCATCTGGAGAAGATCGAGAAAGCGGCACAGGAGAGATTGGAAGTACTGATGGAGAAACTGTTGGAGAAGAATCCGGCACCGTCGAAAGAGGAGAACCCGATGGCGTGGACAGCACATATGAACAGTCTGATGGCAACAGCGGAAGAGAGCATCTTGACGGAATTGGTATACAGTTAATTGAAGATACAAGTGAAGATCAGTTAAGTAAAGCAGAGGAAGAAATTGCCTCTGCTTTATCTTTGCCAGAACTTCCGTCTGTAAATGAACAGAAACGAGAAATTGAAAACAGAGTAGCTGCCCTTTATGCAGGAGAGATTGCCATTCCAAGTGAAGTGGTCGATGAGGTTTTAAGAACCGGAGGAAACCGAAGCAAGAGCCAGCTTCGTATTATCTATAATTTTATGAGCGAACAGACACCGGAAGAATATACGGAGTTTGTGAAGCGGGAGTATGGGACTGGTGGAAAAGGCTTTGAAATCAATGGTATGGAGTATTCGGTCTGGTTTGATGAAACCGGATTACAGATTGCAGTAGGACATACGGTTACGGATCAGATTCTGGATAAGGCGTTTTTATCCTGGGAAGATGTGAGTGGACGTATCCATCAGCTTTTGAAACAGGGTGAATATGCACCGCAGTCTGTACTCGATGTTGCAAGGGAGAACGCAGTAAAGGAACATGCCCAGGCACTTGCCTATATGAAAGCGGATATGGCAGAGGGTGTAGCGGAACTTGTTTTTGATGAAGAAGATTTACCATATCTTCGCAGTATTTATCCGGAAATAACAGATTATCTGGAAGAAAAGTTGTCAGATTCGCAGTGGCTGTCAGATATGAATGAGCGTCTGGAAGGACTGGCAATGGCTTATGAGGAAGATAGAAGCATTATGCGGTTCCGTACCTATAACCCAATCAGAATATCCAGTCAGTTCCATAAATTTGCAGCAGAAGTGGTTCCATACAGTGCCAGGGAGGAATTTGCATGGCAGGAACATAAGGTGTTTATTACTCAGGATGAAATAGACGCTTTTCTTGCCGGTGGAGGTCCTTATTCTGATGGCAGGCTTTCTACCTATTCGTTTTATCTTCTGAATGAAGATGATAAAGCGAGAACAGATTTTATTAAGGAAAAATACGGTACAGGTGGTTGTAGCCACGCTTTATGTGGTGCAGATAATTCCCATGCAGATTATGACGGAAAAGGGTTGAAACTGGAGAGAGGAACCTATGGGAATCCAGATACTTCGGTGTTGCTTCCCTGGGCAAAAGTGGCGAAAAGAGTCGGTTATCTGATTGATAATCAACAGTTTTTACATTCTGCTGATTATTCCCGTATGCCAGATTATGAAAGGGAACGAATTGCAGGGAAAGTGATCAGCTTTTATGCAAGACTGCCAGAAGAAATTGAGCGTCCATTTAAACAGGATTTCTTCAATGAAGAAGCAAAAAAAGAATTACCTGCTATGCTGAATGATTCGGAACAGGCACAGAAACTGTTACAGGCGATGGACGATGCACTGGCAATGCTGCCATTGGATTTTGAATCAGTAAATGAAACTTATGAGAAGAAATTACAGCTTTTAACAGAAGTACATCAGTATGTGGAGGGCAGCTATACGATTTTCCCGGCACAGGAAGTAGCAGAGCAGGCGGAAGGCTTGACAGGATACCAGATGTCTTTATTTGACATTATGAGTAATTCTGAACCAGAGGAAATTACGGAAGAACCGGAAGTAGAAGAATCGGCTGCAGAAGTGGAAGAGATACAGAATGAAGAACCAGAGGCAGATCCGCATATGTCCTTTGAAGAAGCAAAAGAATTGTGGGAAGATGGATTTTATGAGGATGATTATGTATTAAAAAGTCGTGTAGGCGAACTGATCTATGACAGTATGGATACAGTTGGAAAATCTGTAGAGGATTTTTCCGAGGAACAGATGGCGGTTATCCGAAAGCTGGCTGAACAGGAGCGTATGTTAGAACCAGTATTGAATCCAGACTTTTCACCGGAACAGATGCAGTTGGTTTCTGACATTTCGGAAAAACTCTGGAATGATAATGGCAGATGGCAGGAGGATATGATCGAGCCATATACAGATCATGTCATGAATCCAGAAGAAATTACCAGAGTACGACAAGAACTGGATTTACAAGAATCAGAGTCTGAGCCAGAAGATGTAGTTGTACAGGAACAGTGGGACGAGAATGTATTTGAATATCAGGGGTATCATTTTGAACCAGTGGGAATTCTTCCGCAAGGTCTGGAAGGGAAAGAACTGGTAAACCAGACAAGAGGAAATACAGAATTACATTTGACTACCTACGAGCGAGAAGATGATATTTTATATTCCTATGCAGGATTTTACGAAGCAAGTGGTTCATCAAAAGCTGATATTTTCCGGTGTATGGAAACTGGACGAAATTATATTCCAGGGGAGAACGAACTGTTTGGCTATGAGGGAGAATTTTTGCCATATCTGCAGAATGAACAGGTGCAGGAACAGGAACCTCATAACTTCCATATTACGGACGATGACCTTGGTGCTGGCGGTCCGAAGGCAAAGTTTAAAGCAAATATGGAAGCTATCCGGCTACTGAAAGAACTGGAACAGGATCAGAGATTAGCAACACCGGAAGAACAGGAAGTGATGTCGAGGTATGTTGGATGGGGCGGTATTCCCCAGGCTTTTGAAGAAAGAAACAGTGCCTGGGCAGAGGAATATACACAGTTAAAAGGAGTCCTTACGCCAGAAGAATACAGTGCAGCAAGGGCATCAACGCTGAACGCTTTTTATACTTCTCCAACAGTCATCAAGGCAATGTATGAAGCACTTGGAAACATGGGACTGAAACAGGGAAATATCCTGGAACCGTCCTGTGGAGTAGGAAACTTTATGGGACTTTTACCGGAAAGTATGAGTACCACAAATATGTATGGTGTAGAGCTTGATCCGGTTTCCGGGCAGATTGCAAAGCAGCTTTACCAGAAGAACAGGATTGCAGTACAGGGATTTGAGGAAACCAGTTACCCGGACAGTTTTTTTGACTGTGTGATTGGAAATGTACCGTTTGGGGCGTATCAGGTCAGTGACCGCAAGTATGACAGATACCATTTTATGATCCATGATTATTTTATTGCAAAATCCTTAGACCTGGTACGTCCCGGAGGAGTGGTGGCAGTTGTCACATCAAGCGGTACGATGGATAAACAGAATCCGGAAGTCCGACAGTATTTTGCAAATCGGGCAGATCTGCTTGGGGCGATCCGCTTACCGAACAATGCTTTCCAGAGAAATGCCAATACCAGTGTGGTTGCGGATATTCTGTTTTTCCAGAAAAGGGACAGGGCTGCGATCACAGAACCAGACTGGATACAGTTAAAAACTACACCAGAAGGTTATACAGTCAATTCCTATTTTGCTGATCATCCGGAAATGGTGCTTGGGGATTTCACAACAGAAAGTACCCAGTACGGAAAACAGGAAGTGACGGTAAAGGCAAAAGAGGGAGCAAATCTGGCAGAGCAGTTAAAAGAAGCGGTAAAGCATATCCAGGGAACCATCACAGAGCAGGAGATTTCGGATACGGAACTGGAAGAACAGGTGGTATCCATACCGGCAGATCCGAACATTAAGAACTTCAGCTTTGCACTTGTCGGAGAGGACATTTATTACAGGGAAAATTCTGTTATGAATAAGATGGAACTTCCCGTTGTGACAGGCGAGCGTGTCAGAGGGATGGTTGCTATCCGGGATGCAACAAACAGGCTTCTGGAACGGCAGTTGGAAGAATGCAGTGATGAAGAGGTTGCCAGCTTACAGGCTGAATTGAATCAGGTCTATGACAGTTTTACTGCAAAATATGGACTACTCAGCAGCAATGCAAATAAAAGGGCGTTCAGCATGGACAGCAGCTATTGTCTTTTGACTTCCCTTGAATTTCTGGACGAAAAGGGCGAGTTGAAGCGGAAAGCAGACATATTTACGAAAAGGACGATCCGCAGGGCAGAGCCGGTAACATCGGTGGATACTGCAAGTGAGGCACTGGCGGTATCTATCGGGGAAAAGGCAAAAGTGGATATTCCTTATATGATGCAGCTTACCGGAAAAACAGAAGAAGAGGTCGCAGAGGAGCTTACAGGCGTTATCTTTAAGAATCCGCTTACGGATAAGTGGGAGCCATCTGACGAGTATCTTTCAGGGAATGTCAGGGAGAAGCTGAACATTGCAAAGCAGTTTGCAGAGAACCATCCGGAATATATGGTCAATGTACAGGCACTGGAACGGGTACAGCCAAAAGATCTGGACGCTTCCGAGATTGAAGCAAGGCTTGGTGCAACATGGATTTCTCCAGACTATATTACAGAGTTCATGGCAGAAACATTCCATACACCACGACAGCATATCAATTATGAGCGTATCAAAGTACAGTATGCGGAAGTGACCGGGCAGTGGAATGTAAAAGGAAAGAACGTGGACAGCAGCAATAACCCACTTTCCACCGCAACTTACGGAACACAAAGGGCAAATGCTTACAGGCTGTTGGAGGATGCACTGAATCTGCGTGACACAAAAATCTATGACACAATACATGATGCGGATGGGGAACACCGGGTATTGAATCGGAAAGAAACCACCCTGGCACAGCAGAAGCAGGAACTGATCCGGGAAGAGTTTAAAGAGTGGATCTTTAAGGATATGAGCCGACGGGAAACACTCTGCAAAATTTATAATGAACGGTTTAACAGCATCCGGCCAAGGGAATATGATGGCAGTCATATCCAGTTTGTCGGAATGAATCCGGAAATTAAGCTGATGGAGCATCAGAAAAATGCGGTGGCACATATTCTTTATGGAAATAATACCTTGCTTGCACACTGCGTAGGTGCAGGTAAGACGTTCCAGATGATCGCAGCCGGTATGGAGAGCAAACGTCTGGGACTGGCACAAAAAAGTCTTTATGTGGTTCCGAACCATTTGCTGGAACAGTGGGGAAGCGATTTCTTACGCTTATATCCGGGAGCAAATATTTTGGTGGCAACGAAGAAAGACTTTGAACCGGCAAACAGAAAACGGTTCTGTTCCAGAATCGCAACCGGGGATTATGATGCGGTCATTATCGGACACAGCCAGTTTGAGAAAATCCCGCTTTCCAGGGAAAGACAGATCGCATTGCTGGAAGAACAGATTGCAGACATTACCTATTCTATTGAAGCAGCAAAAGAGGAAGCAGGACAGCAGTATACGGTTAAGCAGATGGAAAAGACAAAGAAAACCCTGAAAGCAAAACTGGAAAAACTGAATGACCAGACACGAAAGGATGATGTAGTGACTTTTGAGCAATTAGGCGTGGACAGGCTGTTTGTAGACGAGTCACATTATTACAAAAACCTTTTTTTATACACAAAAATGCGAAATGTGGCAGGCATTTCACAGACTGATGCACAGAAAAGTTCAGATATGTTTATGAAATGCAGGTACATGGATGAGATTACCGGGGGAAAGGGAATCACATTTGCAACGGGAACACCCGTATCAAACAGTATGACTGAATTATACACCATTATGAGATATCTCCAGTATGATACTTTAATGAATATGGGAATGGGGCATTTTGATTCGTGGGCAGCTACTTTTGGAGAAACTGTTACGGCAATCGAATTGTCACCGGAAGGGACGGGCTATCGTGCAAAAACACGATTTGCCCGTTTCTTTAATCTTCCGGAACTGATTTCCATATTTAAGGAAACAGCAGATATTCAGACTGCGGACATGTTGAATCTTCCTGTACCGGAAGCAGAATATATCAATGAAGTATTAAAACCGAGCGAGGAACAGAAAGAAATGGTGGAAGCATTTTCAGAACGTGCAGAGCAGGTTAGGGGAGGTGCGGTAGATCCAAGGGTAGATAACATGCTTAAAATTACCAATGATGGAAGAAAATGTGCATTAGACCAGAGGCTTTTAA
>Ga0129317_1000138_pt1 | contig 93607 bp, 90 predicted proteins | sample Cm1ome_FD_94430 | JGI IMG/M metagenome (GOLD analysis project Ga0129317, IMG submission 94430) | Eastern black-and-white colobus group fecal microbial communities from Wisconsin, USA - Cm1105 metagenome | ecosystem: Host-associated > Mammals > Digestive system > Large intestine > Fecal | place...
AACAGGCGGCTTTACGGACTGCATGCTTCAGAACGGAGCAGTTAAGGTTTATGCAATAGATGTAGGCTACGGACAGCTCGACTATAAGCTTAGAGTTGACCCAAGAGTAGTCAACATGGAGAAGACTAATATCAGATACCTTGATACGGATCTTATCGAAGAGCCAATTAATCTGATTTCAATTGATGTGTCTTTTATTTCAGTTAAGCATATGCTTCCTGTAGCAGCTTCCGTTCTTGAGGAAGATGGAGTTGTTCTCTGCCTTGTTAAACCACAGTTTGAGGCAGGAAGAGAGCAGGTAGGTAAGAACGGAATCGTTCGTGACCACAAGGTTCACGCAGAGGTAATCAGAAAAGTTATCGGATATGCTAACGAGAGCGGACTTAGTGCACATGGACTTACTTTCTCACCAGTTAAGGGAACTAAGGGAAATATCGAATACCTTCTATGTCTGTCTCCTGCCAAGGAGGGAGAAGAGCTTCCGGTTCTTGACATTGAAGGCGTTGTAGAACAGTCTCACGGAGACTTAGATAAACAGAAAGGTAACGATTAATGGCTTTATCACCAATGATGCAGCAGTATAACAGCATCAAAAGTGAATATCAGGATTGTCTTCTGATGTTCAGGCTCGGAGATTTCTACGAGCTTTTCTTCGATGATGCACTTACTGCTTCAAAAGAATTGGAACTTACACTTACCGGAAGAAATTGTGGATTAGAAGAGAGAGCTCCCATGTGCGGAGTTCCTTTTCATGCTGCGGACAATTACATTGCACAGCTAGTTAAAGCTGGATATAAGGTTGCAATCTGTGAGCAGGTTCAGGACCCGAAGGAAGCAAAGGGAATTGTAGAAAGAGATGTTATAAGAGTCTACACTCCAGGTACTCTCGATATCTCTATTAGCGATGAGGCAGATGAGAGCATCTACGTTTCTTCGGTATGTATCGGCAGAAGCTCTACTGCACTGGCTTTTGCAGATGTCACAACTGGAGAGTTCTTTGCTACTGAATTTGATGACAACGCAGGCTTTGACAATCTTATTGCACAGCTTTCAAGATATGCTCCAAGAGAGCTTCTTATTTCAGACAGTCTTGATAAGGCCGCCGATGTAATCGAGAAGAACCTTCAGAAGATTTATCTTAACAGAATTGATTACTCATATTTTAAGTATGAGAGCTGCGAGAAGGCTGTGATGAACCAGTTTGCGTCATCATCACTTATCAGTCTCGGCATCGACGATTCTAGGGAGATTGTGCAGGCAGCAGGTGCACTTATTATGTATCTTAATGAGACACAGAAGCAGATGCCTGCTCAGATAACAGAGTTTACAGTCAAGAATGCAGAGGATTCAATGCTTCTTGATAGGAATACAATGCGAAATCTCGAGCTTCTTGAGACACTCTATGACAAAGAGGTCAGAGGCTCGCTTCTTGGCGTTCTTAATAAAACCAGAACTGCTATGGGACAGAGACTTCTTAAGAAGTTTATAAGAGAACCTCTTAAGGACAGTATAAAGATCAATGACAGACTCGATGCGGTTGAAGCTCTTAAGAACAATCCTGACTTGACAAGACAGCTTAGAGATGCATTCAAGCATGTCTATGACTTTGAGAGACTTACTGCGAGAATCGCAAGCGGAAGAGCTAATGCAAGAGACCTTCTTGCATTGAAGACTACTCTATATGAGCTTCCGGGAATCGTTATGACTCTCGATGGAATAGATACAGCACTTCTTAGCAGAGTGCGTGAATCCATTTCAGATTTTGATTCATTATATGAGCTTCTAGATAGCTCAATCTCTGATGATCCGCCTTTTACAATTACTGAAGGTGGTCTTATCAAGCAGTACTACTCAGAGGAGCTTGATGATCTTAAGGCATCAATTAAGGATGCAAAATTATGGATTGCAAACCTTGAACAGACTGAAAGAGAACGCACAGGTATCAAGACTATCAAGGTCGGATACAACAAGGTTTTCGGATATTATATTGACGTAAGCAAGGGAATGATTGACAAGGTTCCAGAGCACTACATCAGAAAGCAGACTCTGGTTAATAATGAGAGATATATAACTCCTGAGCTTAAAGAGAAGGAAGTTATTGTAACAAGTGCCGAGGTTAAGATAAATAAGCTAGAGCATGAGCTCTTTAAGAAGATAAGAGCAGAAGTGGAGCCATATATCGAGCCTCTGCAGAAGGCCTCATCAGCGGTAGCACTTCTTGACGTGCTGACTTCTTTTGCCATTATTGCGGGCGAATATGGATATATAAGACCGATTGTAGACAATTCGGACAATCTTGATATCAGAAAAGGAAGACATCCTGCAGTTGAGAATCTTATCGGCAGCGGAATGTTTGTTCCTAATGACACTCTGATTAACACAACTGACAGAAGCTTTCTTATGATTACAGGTCCTAATATGGCCGGTAAGTCTACTTACATGAGACAGACTGCTGTTATCGTGATAATGGCTCAGATCGGATGTTTTGTTCCAGCTGATTATGCCCATATCGGAGTTGTCGACAGGGTTCTTACAAGAATTGGAGCATCTGATAACCTTGCATATGGTCAGTCTACATTCTTTATTGAGATGAGTGAGCTTGCAGCGATTCTTAGAAATTCTACAGAGCGAAGCCTTATCATCCTAGATGAGATCGGTCGTGGTACAAGCACATTTGATGGACTTTCTATCGCATGGGCTACCACTGAGTATCTTGCGTCCGAGGGACATAGAACAAGAACAATGTTCGCGACGCATTATCACGAGCTTACAGAGCTTTCGGAGACTTATCCTTCGATTCATAATCTCTCTGTACAGGTTGCAGAGGATCATAAAGATATCGTATTCCTTCACAGCATCGTTGAAGGTCCCGCGAGCAAAAGCTATGGCATACAGGTTGCGAAGCTCGCAGGTGTTCCGGCAGAGATTCGAAGGGAAGCTGCCAAGAAGCTTAAGGAGCTTGAAAGCAGTTCGCCATCAGCTAACAGACAGCTCAGCTTCTTTATGGACAGCTTTGACAGCTTTGATAGCTTTAACGCAGATACAGAAGCAGAGAGCAGCAAGTATGACGATATAATAGACAGTATTTCAGCAATAGATATCAACAATCTTACACCGCTTGGTGCAATGAACAAGCTAAGTGAGATTATCGAAGCAGTCAAGGAAAGAGGTTAGAGATGATTAGAGTACTTGACAGTTTTATAGCAGATAAGATAGCGGCTGGAGAGGTAATCGAAAAGCCGCTTTCAATCATAAAGGAGCTTGTCGAAAACTCCATAGATGCAGGTGCGACATCCGTCATTATCGAAATTAAGAATGGCGGAAAGTCATTTATAAGAGTAACCGATAACGGAACCGGAATCCCTGCAGATGAACTGGAGACCGCTTTTCTCCGTCACGCCACAGGAAAGATTTCTTCAATCGAGGATCTCGATAACATCAGAACACTTGGCTTCAGGGGTGAGGCTCTTGCGAGCATCAGTGCGGTTTCTAGACTAACTGTTGTTACAAAAACTGAGGATGTGACTGCTGGAACACGCCTTGTAATGCATGCAGGTAAGAAGATTGCTTCGGAGGCGGTTGGAACAAATACAGGAACAACCATGATTGTTGAGGATGTTTTCTATAATGTGCCGGCTAGAAGAAAGTTCATGGGTTCAGATGCGAGGGAAGCCTCTGCAATAATTGAGCTCGTGCAGAAGCTCGCAATCTACTATTCGTCGGTCAGATTCATGCTTATTAATAACGGCAGAACCGTTATAAGCACTACTGGGAATGGTAACCTTCGTAACACACTCGAGTCTATATATCCTGAGAATGAGTTCAGAAACCTGCTCGAGGTCAGAAATGATATGGTAAGTGGTCTCGTATCGCCGCCATCTTCAATGAAGACCAACCGTAAGGGTCAGATTTTCTTCGTCAACGGACGAATAGTCAACGGTAAGACCATAGAGAAAGCAATCGACAAGGCGTATGCGGGAAGAATTTTCTCGGGCTATCCGGTTGCGGTGCTGTTTATAACAGTAAGTCCTGATGCAGTCGATGTTAATATCCACCCGGGCAAAAGAGAAGTAAAGTTCCTCGACGACAAGGCCGTAGAAGAAGCGATTATTTCGGCGATTACAGATGCTCTTACGGAGAAGAAGCCCGTTGCTGAATATAAATTTTCTGACAAGGCAATTACAAAGGTGCCAGAGAAAGTCTCTGAGAATGTAACAGAACTTAAAACAACTGCACCAGCAGTCAGCGAAGAGAGCACACCTGCAATCGAAGCGGAACCTTCTGAGGAGAAGATAGCGCGCGCAGCTTTTGGCCTAAAGCCACTTGAGATGGATAAGGAGGCGCCAGCTCCTTCAATAAGAGATTTCCTTAAAGAGAGGGCGCAGACCGAGGATGTCAATCTTCACAGCTGTGACAACAAGCCAGCGGAGATTAATGTTACAATTAAGAAAGCAGAAGTGAGGCCTTTTGAATTTGAAGATTTAAGATATGCGGGATATATTCTTAACTCGTATATCATTACAGAAACAAGTGATGCGATATATATGATAGATCAGCATGCGGCTCATGAGAGAATTTTCTATGAGAGACTGGTCAATCAGTATAACAGCGAGAATCACGCACCTCAGCCGATTCTCTGTCCGTTTATAATCGAGGTAAGCTCTGATATATATAACAGCGAACGAGACTGGCTTGAGATAATCGGAAGAATCGGATACGACATGGAGGATTTTGGTGAGAATACCTTTGTCATAAGAGGAATCCCATCTTATATGAGTCTTTCTGAGGCCGATGATTTTGCACGCGAGTTCATCGACAATATCGGCGATTTGAGAGACAATTATCGGGTAATTGATAAACTGATCATGAAATCTTGTAAGTCTGCTGTAAAGGCAAATAACAGGCTTTCTGACATGGAGATTGAGACGCTTCTTAAGGAGCTGGCTACGTGTGAGAATCCGTTCTGCTGTCCGCACGGCAGACCGACATTCATCAGGATGACCCGCTACGAAATCGAAAGAGCGTTCAGAAGAGTGTAGCATCTGGCGTTCCCTAAATTAACTAACGAGGTATGACATGAGAAAGAACACTATATATATAATCGCGGGCCCGACGGCGGTTGGCAAGAGCGACTGCGCCATTGAGCTTGCGAAGAGAATTGACGGAGAGATTGTAAACTGTGATTCAGTGCAGCTTTACAAATATGTAGATATAGGAAGCGCGAAACCCTCTGCAGAGGATATGAAGAAGGTTCCGCATCATCTTTTCAGTATCGTTGAGCCTGACTACGTTATGACAGCTGCAACATACCAGAAGCTTGCTTTTGCTGTAATAAACAACATTCTGGCAAGAGGCAAGACTCCAATCCTTGTTGGAGGAACCGGACTTTATATGAATTCAATCATCTATGATATGGATTTTGCCGGCAAGGATGAGAACAGAACAAGAAGACTTGAGCTTGAGAAAATGGCTGAGGAGAAGGGTGCCGAGTATATGCACAACTATCTTTCAGGTCTTGACCCTGCTTCAGCTGAGAGAATTCATCCTAACAATGTAAGAAAGGTTATAAGAGCAATTGAGGCATTTGAACAGGGTGATGCAATTAAGAGCCTTAAGGAGTGTCCTCTTAACCCGAACTATAACTTCGAGCTCTATGCTCTCACAATGGACAGAGAGGTTCTCTATGAGAGAATCAACTGGAGAGTAATTTCTCTTCTTAAGAAAGGTCTGATCGAAGAGGTCAAGGGACTTCTTGACAAGGGATATAACATCAATCTTTCATCAATGAAGGGAATCGGATATAAGGAGCTTTACTCGTTTATCAAGGGTGAGGAGCCTTTCAACGTAGCGGCAAAGAATATCATGAAGAATACAAGACATTATGCAAAGAAGCAGATTACATGGCTTAAGCGATATGATTTTGCACGCTGGATCAATGTTAAGCCAGATGATACGCCTGCAATGATTGCTGATAAGATTATCAATTATGACAGGGATCATAAGGCAGAGACTGAGCTAACAGGAGAATAGCAATTGGGTAGAATCAAACTCGAGGACAAGACATTAAGAAGTCATAATAAGAGCGATAAGCCTGACAATATCGTAGAGAAGGAGAACGAGATTTTCCTTAAGTGCCAGGCTATCGAGGGAGAGCTTCCGTCGTTTATGCGCTCTTATTTCGCTTATCTTCGTGGAAATGTACTTCCAATGACAAGATTGTCTTATCTTCATGAGATTAAGTTCTTCCTGAATTACCTTATCAATGAGACCGACCTTACGAAGGCGGATGATACTCGTAAGATTAAGGCAGAGGAGTTTAATGAAATCACCGCTGCTGATATCAATTTGTTTATCGATTACTGCAGACGATATGTCGTTGATGATGGTAAGACTGTCACTATGTACGAGAACGGCAACAAGACTCTCGCGAGAAAGAAGTCTTCCATATCTGTTCTCTTTAAGCAGCTTTACCGCGACGGAATAATTGATAAGAATATTACTGATGCATTTGATCCGATTCGTGTGCCGAAGCCAGGCGAACGAGAGATCAAGGCACTTCAGGATGATGAGGTAATGATCATGCTCGATGCGGTAACAACAGGAACAGGACTTACCGAGCACGAGAAAAAGTACTGGGAGAAGACGAAGCTTAGGGACAAGGCGATTCTCACGATTTTTGTCACATACGGTCTCAGACTCTCGGAGCTTCAACAGCTCAACGTTTCCTCGTTTAACTTCTCAAGAGGCGAATTTAAGATCTATCGCAAAAGGGGCAAGGAGTCCACGATGCCAGTTAACCGCTCGATTGAGATGGTTGTTAAAGATTACATTAAGAATGAAAGATCGCATATAACGCCTGCAACAGAAGGTGATGAGGATGCACTTTTCCTTTCAATGCAGGGTAAGAGAATAACTGAAAGAGCCATCAGAGAGCTGGTTAAGAAGTATACTTCTATAGCTATGGGAACATCAAGAAGTGGTGGCTACAGTCCGCACAAGCTAAGAGCAACTGCGGCAACAAGCCTTATCGGAAGAGGAAGCTCGATTTTCGATGTTCAGGCGCTTTTGGATCACGAGCAGGTCACAACAACCCAGCTTTACGCATCACATAAGATGAACGTAAAGCGTGACCTTGTTAACAATATGGAATGGGAGCTTGAAAGAAAGGACGATAATTAACGGTGTCAGAGAACATTTACAACAGATATCTTATTGAGAAGTTCGGAATCAGTCCGAGAACAATTGAAATTATAGACAGAGCGGAGGCATCTCTTGCAGAGGAATTTGCAGCGCTTGATGATATTACAGCAATCAATCAGCTTAAGGTGCTTTCAGCTTTTCAGGATAACCATATTAACGCAACTCATTTTGACTGGAGCACCGGCTACGGCTACGATGATCCAGGCAGAGCTGCAGTAGAGAATGTTTACTCAACAGTGTTCAACACAGAAGCGGCACTGGTTAGACCTAACATTGTAAACGGAACACATGCGATAGCTTCGACACTTTTTGGCATCCTTAAGCCGGGTGAGGAGCTTATCTACGCTACAGGCTGTCCATATGACACACTTGAGACAGTAATAGGCAAGAACAGCACAGAATTCACTGGAACTTTAATGGATTACGGCATTCTGTACAAGGAGGTTCCACTCACTGAAGAGCTTGATGTCGATCTTCCGGCAATTGAAGCGGCAATTACTGACAAGACTAAGGTTGTTGCGATGCAGAGATCAACAGGCTATGACTGGAGACCTGCGATTTCGCTTGAGTCGATGAGAAAGGTGACTGAGCTTGTTCATTCAATCAGACCTGATATTATCGTTATGGCCGACAACTGCTATGGCGAATTTGTTGATACAATCGAGCCGACTGACTTCGGTGTTGATGTAATTGCAGGATCACTTATTAAGAATCCGGGCGGCGGACTTGCGCTATCGGGCGGATACATCTGCGGAAAGGAAGAACTGGTTAAGCGAATCAGCTACAGACTCACTTGTCCGGGAATCGGCGATGAGTGTGGACTCACTTTTGGTCAAAACAGAAACGTGATGCAGGGACTTTTCCTCGCACCTAAGGTAACAAATTCCGCAGTTAAGGGCGCAATGCTTACAGGTGTTGTCTTCGATTCACTCGGTTACGAGGTTATGCCTCGCGTACATTCGAAGAGAAGCGACATTATTCAGGCAATCAAGTTCCTTGATCCTGACAAGCAGGTTGCGTTCTGCCAGGCTGTACAGGCCGCGTCACCTATTGATTCTTACGTAACGCCAATGCCATGGGATATGCCAGGCTATCAGGATCAGGTAGTAATGGCTGCTGGTGCATTCGTCCAGGGTTCATCCATCGAGATGAGTGCCGATGCGCCGCTTAGAGAACCATATATCGCATATTATCAGGGCGGTCTCACATATGAACATGCAAGATTCGGAGTTATCAAGAGCCTTGATGAGCTGATTAAGAGGGGTCTGATATAACTATGTTTGGCAAGAGGGACGACGAAGCAAAGAAAATACTGGCATGGATCAAGCTATGTACACTGCTTATAATCGTGGTGGGCATCCCATTGTTCCTTGCGGTCTTCTACAGAGATTATATCTTTGATACGAAGTGGCTTCAGTCGCTGCCTCTACGTCTGAGCGCGGGCAAAAGTAAAGCAGTCGCTGTGCTGGTTCTTATTACCGCACAGGCAGCTCAGGTTGTCATATCGTTTATTCCCGCAGGACCATTTCAGATTGCGGCAAGCTATCTGTACAGCGTGGGAATGGCACTTCTTATTTCGCTTGTAGGCTGTGTTATTGGAAGCATAATTGCTTTTCAGCTGGCAAGAGTCCTCGGACTTGAAGCGATGGAGGTAATCTGGGGCAAGGAGAAATTCCAGAAATATCATGTGAAGCTTAATGAATCTAAGGCGCTTGCACTTGTATTTCTGTTATATATTATTCCCGCTATTCCTAAGGATATGATCTGCTACGTTGCAGGTCTGACGAATCTCAAGCTGTCTGACTTCATAATAGTCTCGACGGCTGCGAGAATTCCAGCAATGATAGGAAACCTGCTTATCGGATACTTTATGGCACAGCATAACTATTATGGTGTAGCTGCTACAGTGCTTATTATTGCACTGATAGCCCTTATGGCTATAATATACAGAGATAAACTTATGAAGATTACGGAGCATCCGTTTTTCAAAAGAAAGGAACGTTAGATAATGGCTAAATCAGCATCTAAAGCATCAAAGACCAATGCGATGCGCCAGCTTGATCAGGCAGGCATCGAGTACGGATTCTTTGAGTATGAATATAGTGAAGATGATCTTTCGGGAAACCACGCGGCAGAGTTTCTTGGTGTCTCAGAGGATGAGATGTTTAAGACTCTCGTAACGCGAGGTGACGATAATATGTTATCGGTATTTGTTATTCCTGTAAGCGGAAACCTGGATCTGAAGAAGGCTGCTAAGGCATCTCACCATAAGAAAGTGGAGATGATTCATGTTAAGGAGCTTGTAGGTCTAACAGGATACATGAGGGGAGGCTGCTCGCCAATTGGAATGAAGAAGAGCTATCCTACATATATTGATGAGACGTGTATTCTCTATGACAAGATTTACGTGTCTGCTGGTAAGAGAGGTGAGATGCTTTCAATTAATCCTGAGGTACTGCTTGAGTTTATCGGTGCTGAGACAGCGGATCTTACTAAATAAGTATATAGTGTTATAATAAGATGATATTTGCGAACAATTGTTTGTTTTTCCTATTGACAAACAGTTGTTCGTTTTTTATAATATAGAAAAAGAACAAACATTCGATTTTCATTAATCATTTAAGAGGTGAACATCATGAGAAGAGCACATTACAGAATTACATCACCAGTAAGATTTTTCACATTTATACTATTTGTTGTTGTTCTCACAGTATTCGGACTGTCAACAGTTATTTCAGCTAACTCTGCTGAGGCCGCTACTGTTAACACATACAAGCAGATTACAGTTCAGTCCAACGATTCACTCTGGTCAATTGCAGACGATTACTGCGATGAATCAGAAGACGTTCGCGATAAGATTGATGAGCTTAAGGAGATCAATGATCTTTCAGGAGACGAGCTGCAGGCAGGAGATGTTCTATTCGTACCTGTGGGTTAGTCGTATATTATAAGCTATCTAGATATGAGCATAACTCCCTGAACCTCATATTGTAGATATATAGTGTTTTTCATGAAAAATGGAGCATAAGAGACATTTGCATCCTCGTCTCTCTATGCTCCATTTTTCGCGCTGTATTATAAATAACTGTAGTATATAGTGTTTCAGACTTGCTGTTTATTTGCTGCTCATGATATCAACGATTACGCCCTCAGTCTGCACCATACCTGGTGATGCTATGAGGCCCATATTTCTCATTGTATCCTCTGCTGTAAGTCCATTGATACCATGTATGCCAGGAATTCCTACCTTCTTCATAGCAAGCTCTGATGCCCTGAAGGCTGCGTCAGTAGCAACAATTCCCTTCATAGCACAGCCGTGGTTACCTCCGTCACAGATCATTCCTGTAATTCCGGCAGACATATTAAGAATTGTCTGACTAATCTCATCATATCCGCCGCCCATAAGAAGTGTAAGACCACATGCCATACCTGTTCCTGCAGCGATTCCGCAGCCGCAGAAAGCTGAAAGCTTGCCGGAGTATTCCTTGATGTACATGCAGATAAGATATGAAAGTGCTGTAGCTCTAAGAAGCTTCTCGTCAGTATCCTCGTTCATTGCTGAATGGAAATACGCATACAGAGGCATTGTAGCAATGATTCCATGTGCTCCGCTACCAGTAATACTCATTGCTGGTCTTGAAAGGCCAAGTACTCTTGCCTCAATAGCTCCATTGCACAGAAGCTGAGCAGTGGAGAGGGGATTATCAGAAATCCTGGTATTATTATTTAATTCAAAGAACTGATGTGCAATAACAGCTCTATCTGATGAAAGTCCTTCGTCTAGAAGTGCAAGATTCATCTCAAAAGCATCCCTTATAAAGGATATTTCATCTGCTGGAACTGAATTAACATAATCAATTATTTCTTTAAGTGATACCTTGTGGATATATGGAACGTCTTGCTCCGTAGCTTCAGATATGCCAGAATTAGAGGCATCCGAAAGGGCACAAGCGCTATCTTCTTTAACGAACACCTGTTCGTTGTTCTTGATTATGCTTACAATATTAGTATGGCTGCCTCTGATAGATACTGTACAGGAATCAGCTTCTGTTTCAACAGTTGCATCAATAGTAATATCTGAACTGATATGATCCATCCATACATCAACAATTCCAGAATCAACCATAGCAGCTGCAGCATCATCATCTTCAGGTGTAATGTATGTAAGTGATTCAAGCCCTAAATCTGCACGAGCAGCTACAGCACCGAGTGCAGCCGCATATAAATTACCGAAGCGGCTTGAATTAGGTATACCGCATGTAAAAGCATTCTTATACATGCCTGAATTTAAAGCTACCTTAACAGCCTTAACGTGACCATCTGTATGATTTCTTGCAGTTGCAACAGCAAAGGCGATAGCACCAGGCTCAGTAACTCCAAATGCAGGTTTCATATCGTCATATATTAATTTAGAAAGGTTATGCATATCATTTATCCTCCGATTCAATAAATCAGCTTACACGGCAATTATAGCACTATTAATTATATAAAAACAAAGGTATAGCAATATGGTGTGGGCATAAAAAACCGCTTAAATCGAAAATTTCGGCCATAGTTATACAGGGTTGGCAAGTCCTTGTGTTTCAAAATCGGTTCATGTTTAATAACTATTCCGAAAATTATGATTTTAGGAATAGTTATATCTGTCTTATACTAGAGAGTAGCTTTTATGAACTACTTATCCTCCTCTGAAGTTTCAGTTACCTCTTCAGAAGATTCTGAAGCTTCTGGGCCATATAATCTGTCGAGAACCATCTTATATCCGCCAGGACCATATCTAAGACATTTGTTAACTCTTCCGATTGTTGCTGAGCTTGCTCCGGTAAGCTTAATTATCTCATTAAAAACCTTGCCCTCATTAAGAAGTCTTGCAACCTCAAATCTGCTTGTCAGATCCCTAAGCTCATTAATAGTACATATATCTTCAAAGAAAGCATCGCACTCTTCTCTTGAGTTTAATGAAAGTACCGCATCATAGAAACTATCCTTATTCTTGAATTCAATCGGACTCATGTCTTATCTCCTCTCACATTAAATCTGTCTTATATTATAACAATTTATTTAACAAATTAGTACTTTAACTTGCTAAATTCTAATTAATCATAGATTTTATTACATAAGAAAAGCACCTCATTAAAGAAGTGCTTCCGTTCACCATATTGTAAATTACTTGATATCTACAACGCCATATCCGAGAATTACTGGGTTCTTAACATCGTATCTCTTTCTCCTGCATCGGTCACTTGAGTTTCCTTCAACAGTGAAAACCTTATCATCAACGACGCCTGTCACGATTCCGGTGTGATCTACCCATCCGTCACCTTCCCAGTCAAAGAAGATTACATCTCCACCCTTAGGAACTTCTCCGCCATCGAGCCACTTGCCCTTGCTCTTAAACCACTTAACAGCAGGAACACAGTCCGCATACTTGATTACAGTTCCTTCCTTAAGGAGGCCATTTTCGTTAGCACACCAGGATACGAAGGCTGCACACCATGGAACATGGCTGTCATATCCATACCATGACCAGAACTTATCTCCCTTGTTGTTCTTAGTTGTTGCCTGCGATACGGCGGTCTTAACCATCGGATTGTTATCATCTATATTGCGTGTTGCTATATCCTTCTCATAGCGTTTATTACCTATGAAAATTCCACCATATACGGCAATTGCAATCGCAAGAATAACAATAAGGAGGCGCAGAATATTAAGAGTCCTGCGCTTCCTTGCTCTCTTACGTCTTATTAATTCTCTTCTAATCTGTTCATCTGTCATCTGTGTACTCATAACATGTACATTATATCACATTATGCGGGTTCGCGCTCCATAACCTTCTTAAGAAGTACAGGAGTAATTATTGTAGTAACAATTACAACGACTACAATTGCGGGGAATAGTGACTCATTAACGAGTCCTGCTGCATAACCCTTCTGAGCGACGATAAGTGCAACCTCACCACGGCTGATCATACCGATACCAACCTGAAGTGCCTCGTGGTTTGTATACTTGAACATCTTAGCACCGAGTCCGCAAGCAACAAGCTTTGTAATAATTGCTACGATAGCAAGAATTATAGAGAATACTGCAACAGATGTACCAATTGAATCAAGGTTAACCTTCAGACCAATTGAAGCAAAGAAAATTGGGCTGAAGAACAGATATGAAACCGGTTCAAGCTTTCTTCTGAGCTTTGATCTGACCTCACACTTTGACAGGAACATACCAAGCATATAAGCTCCTGTGATATCTGCTACACCGAAGTATTGCTCTGATGCAAATGCAATAAACAGACATGCAGCAACTGCAAATATTGAATGACGTCTGCTTCTCAAAGCCTTATCAAGATTATCCTTGTTCTTCGTAATAATGAAGCCGAGTAGAATAATCAGAACTGCGTAAATAACGATTTTGCCAAGAACCTGTACGAGTGAAACGCTGTCATCTACAAGGCTCAGTACAACAGTAAGAACGATGATACCCATAATATCGTCGATTACCGCAGCACCCATAATAGTGCTTCCAACACGTCCCTCAAGCTTACCAAGCTCTCTTAAAGCCTCTACAGTGATACTTACAGAAGTTGCAGCAAGAATTACACCTACGAAGACAGCCTTAAGAATTCCGCTGTTCGCTGGGTCATTGCCAAAATACAGGTGATACGCCGTTGCTCCTCCGATGATTGGGAATATTACTCCCAGAAGTGCAACCACAAAGCATGGTACTCCATTCTTCTTAAGCTCAGTGGTGTCGGTGTCAAGTCCGGCATTAAACATCAGAAGAATTACACCAATTTCCGCTGTGTTTGCAATAAAGTCTGTTTCGCTTATTAAGCCAAAGCCGCCTGGACCAATTAGAACACCAGCAAGAAGCGCTCCTACAACCTCTGTCAGGTGGAATCTTCCGGTGATATCACCGAGCACCTTAGTCGAGATAAGTATGATAGCGATACTTACTAGATACATATAATCCATTTTGTCTTTCTCCTCTCTTACAAAACTAGTCTCTATCCTAACCTCACGAGTTGTCAGTTTTGCGAATGAATTGTGTTGAAAATGTGATATAAGGTGTATTTCGTGCATTTAAATTGAATCTTTTGTGTTCTTAAACTATAATATATAGTTAGAAATACGAGGGGTAATTATGAGTAAGAATAAGAAAAGCAATATATTTAATTCAATAGGATGTCTCCTTACACTGGTAATTGTAGCTGGTGTATTTATATTCCTGACAGGACGTGTTGCAAACTATACATATAATAAGAATGTCGCTAATGAGCACTTTACCAAGCAGGATACATACAAGATGTCCGAATATAGTGAAGAGAACGCTACAGCCGTTGTTAATGCTCTTCTGAAGGGTGATAAGAATGATATCACAGATCTGATGATTGATAAGAATGCCGATGTTGATAAGATTATCAACTACGCAGACTGGACTAAGGCATCAGAGAAGGATATCCGAACACTCGGTGGTGGAAGCTATAGGTCAGAGCCTGATAAGGACGGTCGTATGGACTTCGGCGAGATATACTGGATCAAGGCTGGCAAGAAGACTTATATCCTATATGTTCAGACTGTATGCTCAAGATATGGCAAGGCCAACGATGGAGTTCAGGCAATTGCAGCAACAACATGGGAGCACTACGATGCCATTGACTGGGCATGGGAGTGGCAGGATGACAATCAGACTGTGATGGCTGGCAAGCCTTTCCCTGGATACGAGCTGTAGTAAACTCAGAGATATCACTAATAAGACTATAAGCAACAAAGAGAGAAGATTCCGTCCCTTAATCGGAATCTTCTCTCTTTGGTTATATAACTATTATAAGGATTAATGTTGTACTAAATATGTCAAATTTTGGTATTAATTGTCATTAAATAAAATTAGTCTTCGTATGTCTTTCTGAGGATATAGAATCCATCCTCAAGTGCATCGATGATAATGTTTCCTCTGTCGTCTACTACGATATCCTCTGTTGATGCAAGATGTGGTCCCGGGAATGGGAAGAATCTTGATGTTGGATTAGGAGGAATGAAATATGCCTTCTCTTTAATGTAGTAAGGATCCGATACATCATAGATTCTGAGTCCTGCATGGAAGTAGCAGTTGTAAACAACATCATTTCTCTGCTCAAGCCATGGCTTTCCATCCATAGGCTCATGGACATTATGTGGTCCGAAAGGTCCAATGCCACCATTAAGTCCATATGTGTTGAAATTAGGAGCTGGGAAATCTTCCGGAACTTCAGGATATGGGAACTCGGCAATAAGCACCGGATTAGCCGGGTCGCTCACATCAACCATATGAAGATTGTTCATTGCCTGAGGTTTTGTCAGCGCACCTTCAGGGAAGAAGCCATATCTTTCTCCCTCGTTAGTTACTACGCAGAGATTTCTGCCCTTAAGTGGAAGTGCAGTATGAGTTCTCGCACCTGCGAGGTGGCTTGAGAAAGCAGGCATAAACTTAAGATTACCAAGTGCCTTAGGTCTCTTAGGATTCTCAACATCAACGATCATAAGTCCATCTCCGCAGTATCCCATGTAAGCCTTTCCGTCCATTACGAATGGAGGTCCGTGCAGCCAGCCCTTATCCATAAAGTTAGGATTGTGTGGCTCCTGATGATTTACAGTACGTCCAGGAACACCGTCAACATACTGATGTGGTGCCCACCATCTTCCCTCTTCGTAAGGGTTAGTAGGATCCGAAATATTAATAATTCTGTAGATGAGGCCCTCGAACTCCTCAGCCTCAGCTGAAAGATGAACATAGTCGCCACCGTTGTACATGAATCTGTGAACACCCATTGAATGAGGAACACCACAATCCCAGTAGCTTAGGAACTTCGGATTCTCCGGATCTTCCTTAAGGCTGTAGATTCTGATTCCCTGCTCAGACTTCACCTCTGACAGTCTGTCTCCAACAAGTGCGCCAGGTCCAGCACCTGAAGTCATTGCGATAATCATAAGATCATCAGCAATCTGAATCTTAGGAATTGAAGTTGTAGGCATCTCGTCGATATCAAATGGTACAAACTTCTTGATAAATACAGGATTTCTTGGGTCAGTAACATCACTTATCATGACGCCGACGCCATTAGGTCCTGCTGCAAAAGCTGCTCCGTATAGAAGATATCTTCCCTCCTCTGTTCTATAGAGCGCCATCTGAAACATTCCGCATGTTCCGTCCATATCACAGTGAGAAAGAACCTCAAGGTTCTTGATGTAACCGTCGTTACCCTCACCTTTTGAGTAAAAATACTTACCCTCGCCCATTATTTTCTCCTTCTATCTTTAATTATTATTTATAACACGATGAATTTTGTCGAGCAGCGCGCCGACATAATACACACCCACGAGCATCGCAACCGCAATCTGAATCGTCATACTTCCAAGTGACATATCCGTGCACAGATTCATTGTGAGCATGCCTATCGCCCATCCCGCAAGCCATGATGGCATGAAGATTACTCGGGCAAAAGTGCATGAAATCACGACCGCAAGGAATCCGAGCACAAATAGTACGGTAAAAAGCATGATGTCTGGGTTAATCGCAGTGTTCCGGCTCATCGCATAGGTTGCTATAAGAGCCCACACATCTCCGAGCAGATACCCATTAGCTATCTTTCCCGCATCCTCAAACTTGTTACCATTACAGCCGTAAATGCCTGCCGCAATAAGAGCAATCGGTCCAAAGCTGTTACCAAGGTACGGGCTGGCAACTGCCCAGATTGGCGGAAGAATGCCGACTAAAAGAGCCAGCGATATAATCTCTTTTCTGTTCATTAACTACCTGCCAGTCTATACTTTTGCCCGCGATCTATCTCATTGTGATATATCCACGGTAGTTGGCAAGATTGTTAAATGGTGTGTAATCGCCCACTGCTACTGAAATAACGTTATGTCTTGGCTTGAGGTATGGGAATGTGTCTGTCATCGCCCACTCAGGCTTTCTGATTGACTTGACATCCTCAACCATTACCTTCTTCCATTCTGACTCGCATCCGAACCAGATCTCAAGAACCCAATCCATAGGGCAACCGTTAAAGTCCTTCTTTACAGCGCTTGCGAGAATTCTTGTAACCTCCGGCGCAGCCTCAAGAACAGGAACTACCTCCTCAAACAGCCACTTCTCGCCTTCAGCCTTATCTACGCCTTCAGGGAAACCGATTGCCATGTTGAATCTGTAGTTAGGGCCGTCTTCAATAGTTCTACCCTTGCCCTTGATATCCTTCTCCCAGCAGATTGGAAGGAATGCAAAAATGAATGGATTACCTTCTGGATCATTTGTAGCACGTGCAGATGTTCCGGCATCTCCCTCAGTTTCAATCTGTCCATGTCCAAGTGCTGATGCTGGAAGATTACCCTGCCATACGAGTACATCAAGTGGGAATGTCTCCTGAAGAGCCTTGATTCCAAGTCTTGGATCATGATCACTTACAAGCCAGTGATGCTCAGTAAGCTGCTGTCTTGCGAATCCATAATTGTCAGCTCCTTCTGGCATTGGGTATGATGGGTAAAATGCATACTTAGTTACATAAGGCTCAAACTGTGAGATGCTCTCAGGAATATGTGTCTTATAAAGCCATCTCTGCAGATGAGGTCTGTAATCCTCGCATACACAATCTACATAGATTAAGCTTCTCATCGGTTCAAATTGTAGGTTTGCCATTTCTTATACCTCTCTTTATATTTAATATGCAACAACGGCCATATACCATATTAAAATGGTATATGGCATGTTTTTTACAATATATGGTTATATATGATTGCTAGATTAGTTAGCCTTTGATGGTGATGGTGTAGGTGCAATTACCTCAGTGTAATGCTGCTTTCTTGCCTTGAACTCAGGATCATTGTGAAGATTCATAAGCTTACCTTCGTTCTCGAAGATATCCTGTCCGTGAAGAGCTTTTCCTGAAAGTATATCGTGAGCATGGTACTCTGTAGCTGGATCATACTCAAGCTTCATAACGCCATCAACTACCTTAAGCTCACCCTTTAGTCCGCAAAGCTCGCACTCAGCAATTGCTGTACCTGGATGAATGTAGAATGCATTACCGTTGCAGTGTGGGCAAGCACCTTTAGCACTCTTAGTATATGAAAGCTTGTCGTTATCCTCATCGAAGATCATAAGCTTTCTATCAATCATATCCTGAGCAGCCTCTACAAGGTTCTTACCAATTTCCTTCATCTTCTCTACCTTGTCGTCCTGAAGGATAACATCCTTACACCATGAGAAGTACTCATTGTTTACAACCTTCCAGCCCGGGCTCATAGCGAGCATAGCGTGGTCAGTCTCAGTTCTTACAGCCCAGTCTGATCCACCGATACCTACGAACGAAATTGCCTTCTGCTTGAAGTACTTCATGTCTAGTGGCTCCTTACCCTGTGCGATAAGCTTCTCATTTAATCCGAGAAGAAGACCTGTGTCATGTCCAGGGCCCATTCTATCGCACATTGCGTGGAATAGACCTGTAGCTCCTGACTCGAAGATTGGATCTACAAAAAGAACTCCATCAGCGTCGATCATCTTCTCATAAAGCGCAGCGAAATCATCCTTTCTTGTACAGATCATTCCCTTGCCCATTACGAGACCTCTTGAGCAAGCTACGCATCCTGAGCACTGCTCGATATTCCAGTCTGCTGCATGGATAAACTCAATTTCAGCACCGAGCTTCTTAGCCTCTTCAAGTGCAATTCTGCACATTGTGTCGTTATTTCCGTTCTTTGTACCTGTTGAAATTCCTAGAATTTTCATTGTTGTTCCTCCGACATCATTTTAATATAAATTCTTTTGACTTAAGTATATTTAATTAATTATGTTCCCTTTTTTAATTAACCTTTAAACATCATTCCCTCTATGCATGTGTCTGCTCTGGCTCGTGGCAGATTTCTCTTGAAAGCTTGTCAGCGAAAGGATGTGTAATGAACGCCACGATGAATGCTGCGATATAGCAAGGAATAAAGCTTGCTGCAGCTGAAATCAGAAATACATTGAAGCTCTGTCCTGCGATTACCAATACTCCGATTCCTGCCATTACGAGGTCAAGAATAACTGTGAATACCAGTGAAATAACACCGTTAACGATAAGTCCGAACTTCAGTGTGTCCGGCTTAGCATGCTTCATTGCAAGCTGAGCACCCCACTTACCTGACGGCATAAAGTTAATAAAAAATGTAAGTACATAAGCGATAACGAAGTTTAGACCAAGTGCCTGTGCGTTAAGATTTCCTGCGAGCAGAAGTGCTACTACAGTAACGATAAGGCTTAGTGGAAGGTCCATGATAAGTGCAAATACAGCAGTGAGTTTCTTGCTTTTCATTTTTCAATTCCCCCTAGTTGATTAATAATTATCCGCAAGTAACTATTTTTTTAGATAAAAAATACTCTTTACACCTTTAGTTTAGGTATAAAGAGTATTGTTGTAAAATTCACAAAACGCAAACTAGTGCATAACCTTATGGTTATAAATCCGTCGCATAGGCAGTTTGTATAATTTTTATCAATGTTTCAACTATAAGATCTTTGTTGCTATTCATATAAGCTATGCTAACCTCATCATAAGTATCCACTTCTAAGCAGCCCATTCCAGGTGCATTCTTAGAGAAGTCCCATTCATCAGTAATCGCTACACCCATGCCTGTTCGTACACATGTAATCATTGATTCATGGTTATTAACAAACTGAAGCTTTGGAATGAAACGATACTTTCTCATATAACCGTATGTCGTTTCTTTGACAAGCTTCTCGACGATTCCCCATGGGACAAAAAATGTTTCGTCCTTAAAGTCTGCCGGCGACAGATCCTCTATCTCGGCATATCTGCTGTTTTCTGAATAAAGTATGTTCTTCTTAATAGAACATACATCCAGAACTCTAATTTCAGGAATATTCACAACGGAATTCTTCATGGTCAGAGCAAGATCAAGCCCTCCTGTCAGAATCATCGTCGAAATCTCCTTAACACCGCAACAATTGATTACAAGCTTTACATCAGGATACACCTTATTCAGCTCATCAATTATTCCAGGAAGATACTTAGACATATCCCAGCCCTCAAGAAAACCGATCTTAATTATTCTCTCCTCTGAAGATGAAAGATTGAGCGCTTCTCTATGAACCTCAGCAAATTCTGCCTTAAAATCTCTAAACATCTCAAAGTACAGCTTTCCAGCTTCGGTAAGTTCCGTCTTCTTGTTATTTCTTTGAAAAAGCTTCACTCCTAGTTCCTTCTCAAGAAGTGAAATCTGCTTGGAAATCGCAGGTTGAGATACGTAAAGTTCCTCTGAGGTCTTAGTAAAGCTCAGATTAGTCGCTACCGCCATAAAATAATCAATCTGAAGATTATTCATGTCTGTCCTCCTGTCGTCTCATCCCCGTTAGTTATGCACTAAATCCTAATTCCCGTAATCTAACGGAAATTAGAATCAAGATAGCTCTGAAGTATAATAACTGCAGCCTGCTTATCGATTACCTTCTTTCTGTCCTTACGAGATACATCTGCATTAATAAGAACCTGCTCGGCAATCTTTGTTGTAAAACGCTCGTCCTGCCACTCAACCTGAACCTTAGACAGAGGGCCAAGGCTCTTAAGCTTATTCTCAAGCATTACGCGAAAATCGCGCACCTTCTCTGTCTGAACACTGTCGGTTCCGTCTAGTGATAAAGGCAGTCCAATTACTACTCGTTCGCACTCATATTCCTTTATGTAATCAATAACCTTGCCGGCATCCTTTCTGATTCCGACTCTTTCAATAATTGTTACACCCTGTGCTGTAATACAAAGGGGGTCGCTTACAGCAACCCCTATTGTTTTCTCTCCTACGTCAAGACCTATTATTCTCATTCTATTTCTTCTCAATCTCCAGATAGTTCATAAGAATCTCTTCAAGAAGCTCGTCTCTGTCCATCTTAAGAACGAGGTTTCTTGCATTGTTGTAGCTTGTAATATATGATGGATCGCCAGAAGTAAGATAACCTACAATCTGGTCAATAGGATTATAGCCTCTCTCTGAAAGAGCATCATAGATCGCAAGAAGTGCTTCCTTCTTCTCTATCTGAGTGTTTAAACCATCGAACATAATTGTATCCTTACTCATAAGTCTACCTCCCTAAATCAGTAACATATTCTGAAATATTTTACTTAAGAAGCTCTGCAGCCTTGTCAAAAGCATCATCAATCTTAGATGCGTCCTTAGCTCCTGCCTGTGCCATGTTGGCCTTACCGCCACCACCGCCACCGCAAACAGCAGCAACTTCCTTAATAATCTTTCCTGCGTGGTATCCCTTACCTACAAGGTCATCACTTACTGATGAAATGAACATAAGCTTGCCGTCATTTACTGCTGCAAGTACGATAACTACACCGTCCATCTTGCCCTTGATAGCATCTGTGATGTTACGGAGCTGCTCTGCATCAGTATCCTCAAACTTTCTTGTAATAAGTGATACATCTCCAATCTTCTCAGCTGAAGCGATTATATCATCGAGAGCGCCTGAAATCTCATCTGACTTAAGTGACTTGATAGTGTTCTCAAGCTCCTTGTTGTCTGCAACAATCTGATGAGCTCTTCTTGCAAGATCGTTCTCATTTGACTTAAGAACTGAGCTTACCTCATCGATAACAGCCTGCTTGCCCTCAAGATACTTAATTACGTTAGTACCTGTAACAGCCTCTATTCTTCTTACACCTGAGGCAACACCGTATTCAGCTGTAATCTTAACACCACCGATAAGGCCTGTGTTAGCAAGGTGTGTTCCTCCACAGAACTCAATGCTGTAATCACCCATGCTTACAACTCTTACAACATCACCATACTTCTCTCCGAAGATAGCCATTGCACCGAGCTTCTTAGCCTCTTCGATAGGCATCTCCTCCATCTTGATTGGAAGGAAGCTGTCAATCTTTCTATTAACAATATCCTCAACCTGCTTAATCTCATCAGCTGTTACAGCCTGGAAATGGTTAAAGTCAAATCTCAGATACTCATTATCAACATAAGAACCTGCCTGCATTACGTGATCTCCAAGTACATCCTTAAGAGCCTGCTGGAGAAGGTGTGTGGCACTGTGTCCTCTTGAAGTCTTATTTCTTCTGATTGTGCAGATTGAAAGATGAGCCTTGTCACCCTTCTTAAATGTATGAGCTGCACCTGAGTCGTCAGCACTTACAATGTGAAGGAAGATTCCGTTCTCCTTCTCAACCTGTTCAACATGAACCTCTTCTCCGTTACAGCATACGCTACCGCAATCGTGAAGCTGTCCACCGCTTGTTGCATAGAAAGGTGTTCTGTCAAAAATAACGAACTTTCTATCCTTGTCATAATCTCCAACATAGAGAACTGTTGCGTCAGCCTCAGTGTTGTCATATCCTACAAACTCTGTAGCATCAAGATTGCTGTATTCAGAAGCATCTCTCCATGCATCTTCGTCAGTATTTCTCTGACCTGCACGAGCCATCTCCTTCTGCTTCTCCATGTTAGCAGTATAACCCTCCATATCTACAGTCATACCGTTCTCTTCAAGAATCTCCTGAGTTACCTCTACAGGGAATCCATAAGTATCATAAAGCTTGAATGCACGCTCACCGTCAAGCTCTGACTTACCCTGTGACTTAAGATCCTCAATATAGTCATCGAGAATTGATACACCCTTATCGAGAGTCTTCGCAAACTGCTCTTCCTCGATTCTGATAATTTTCTGGATGTAATCCTTCTTCTCAACAAGCTCAGGATAAGCTCCTCCTGAGATTTCGATAACCTTGTTAGAAAGCTCTGTCAGGAAGTTCTCCTCATTGATTCCAAGAAGTCTACCATGTCTTGCAGCTCTTCTGATAATTCTTCTGAGGATATATCCTCTTCCCTCGTTGCTTGGAAGAACTCCATCACCAATCATGAATACCATTGATCTGAGGTGGTCAGTAATGATTCTTACACTTACATCGACCTTATTGTTTCCAACCTGATACTCAACACCAGCCATAGCTGTGATAGCCTCAAGGATGTGTCTTACTGTATCAACATCATAAATTGAGTCTACGCCCTGCATAATACATGCAAGTCTCTCAAGACCCATTCCAGTATCGATATTCTTATGCTCAAGATCTGAATATGATCCGTCCTCTTCTCTTGAGAACTGAGTGAATACGTGGTTCCAGAACTCCATATATCTGTCGCACTCGCAGCCAGGCTTGCAGTCAGGACTTCCACATCCGTACTCAGGACCTCTGTCATAGTAAATCTCTGAGCAAGGACCGCATGGACCTAGGCCGATCTCCCAGAAGTTATCATCCTTACCTAGCTTAACAATTCTCTCCTCAGGCATACCAATCTTCTTCCAGATTTCTACAGCCTGATCATCCTCTTCATATACTGTTGCCCAAAGCTTATCTTCAGGCATGTGAAGCCACTCGGTAATGAACTCCCATCCCCAGTTAAGAGACTCTTCCTTGAAGTAATCACCAAAACTGAAGTTACCAAGCATCTCGAAGAATGTACCGTGTCTTGCAGTCTTGCCAACGTTCTCAATGTCGTTAGTTCTGATACACTTCTGGCAAGTAGTCATTCTCTTAGCAGGTGGAGTCTCAAGGCCTGCAAAATAAGGCTTTAGAGGCGCCATACCTGAATTTATGATAAGAAGGCTCTTGTCATTTCTTGGAATAAGCGAAGCACTGCCACCTGGGTAGTGACCCTTGCTTACAAAGAAATCCCTAAACATGTCACGTAATTCATTTAATCCGATCTTTTCCATTTGATTTATTTCCCCTTTAATTAATTATCTATACCGGTATATGTTAATTGGTACCACCGGCCGGCGTTACTGTTCCGTCCTCGTCTACGAACTCGATATTGTCGAGAGACAACTTAAGATCCGCTCGGATCTCTCTAAGAAATTCTCTTCTCAAAACAGCCTGCTCAGCCTTCTCCTCTTCGGTTAAATCTATAGACTTAGACTTTCTCGCCAGTTCATTGATTCTGTCAATTTTAACCTGTTCCATAGTACCTCCTAATTTTTATAATCCAATATATTGTATCATATTAAGGAGATATAAATCAAAATTTTAGTGAAGATTGTGGTCGTTACTGATGTTCTTTGTGTGTTCCATCAAAGAATTTATAAATTGCATATTCGTTGGTCTACTGTCAAAATCCTCCCATATCTCGCTGAGACATCCCGTAGCATCCTTTGTCTCCCATCCGCATTTAATTGCATTTCGAATGGCATGTTCTACACTACATGAAGACACATGATTCATATTGGCAATAACAGGATACAAATCTTTAGTCACCATAAACTCTTCAGGTTCATCTTTCAGAATTAACTCAACAGTATCAATCAGATACCAGAAACCAGTGTATCTGAAAGTAATACCAGCACCATTCAGCAGTTTTCCTGCTATTCCCCTGTCGCCAAAAATCCGCTCCATATTGAAATCTCCTTTGTTACCGTTAAATTTGAATTAGATCCTTCATTTTCTCAAATGTCTTGTCTCCGATTCCGCTGACGTTCTTAAGGTCTTCGATGGTTCTGAATCTGTTTCCACCCCGATATTCGACAATTCTAGAAGCAATTGCAGCACCCACTCCCGGAAGCTCCATAAGCTCTGTTTCCGATGCAGTATTAATATTAATCTTTCCATTTGAAGTCTGCTCAGCTGATGCATTGTCGGAGTTTCCAGATGTTGCCTCCGTTGGAATTATGATTTTCTGTCCATCCTCTACAGACTCCGCCTGATTAATCTGATCAATATCAGCATGTTTTGTTAAACCACCTGCTTTATCGATGAGTGCATACAACCTCGTTTGAGAATCAAGCTTATAAATTCCTGGATTCTTAACTTCACCGCTGATATCAACATAAATACAGCTCTCGATCTGCGTGCTCTTCTTTCCTGTTTCTACTGTATCAATTTCAACACTATCCCTATTATTATTCGCAACACGTATAAACACTGCCGCTATTATAACGACAAGCACAGCAAGAACCTTGAGAACCTGTTTTCTGTCCGATATCAGGTTTTCATTAATGACCTCTTTTATTTTACCAAAACTTTCCCTTTTCATAAGAACTCCTTTCCGTGCAAGATTTTCAGAGTTGCTTATTAATATATCTACGGTCAAAAGTCTTTTCAACTGTCAGAGATTCTGCATTTACGTCACTTTTTCACGCAAAAACATCACATTAAAATGCATTTATCTACTAAATTAATAAAAACATGCATAAAAAAAGATATCCAACTGTCGAAATTGGATATCTTTATGTTGATTTTTATTATAAGCAGATTAAAAACAAGCTTTAATCCTCGTAATACTCGAACTCATAATCCTCGATTCTTACTGTATCGCCTTCCTCAAGACCAAGTTCAAGAAGCATATCCAGACCGCCCTTCTCTACAATGTACTTGTACAGGTATCTGATAGAACCCATATCCTCAAAGTTAGTAGAATTAAAGATCTTGCTGAGTTGCTTACCCTCAAGAACGAATACACCATCCTCATCACAGTATGCATTAACATTTCTGTAATCTGGATCGAAATCGTCCATCTCAAGGTCGAAGAGCTCGACTGGAGCCTCTTCTTCTGGTTCAAAGGTTTCAATCTCATGAAGAACCTCGTTGAGAAGCTCAGAAATGCCCTGTCTTCCTGCAGCACTGATCTGGAATACCTTGCGGCCTTCCTTCTCCATAAATGCAAGGAACTCATTAAGCTTCTCCTCATCATAAACCATGTCCATCTTGTTAGCAGCAACAATCTGAGGCTTTTTAGCCAGCTCAGGATCATACTGTACAAGCTCCTGATTAATCTTGATGTAATCCTCGATAGGATCTCTTCCCTCTGATCCGGAAACATCGATTACATGAACAAGAACCTTAGTTCTCTCAATATGCTTAAGGAATCTGAAACCAAGTCCAAGACCCTCATGAGCACCCTCAATGATTCCTGCAATATCAGCCATTACAAAGCTTGTATCATGAAGCTTAACAACACCAAGGTTAGGATCTATTGTTGTGAAATGATAGTTAGCGATCTTAGGCTTAGCGCTTGTAGCAACAGAAAGCAGCGTTGACTTACCTACATTAGGGAATCCAAGAAGTCCAACATCTGCAATCAGCTTAAGCTCAAGAACTACAGTTCTCTCCTTGCCTGGTGTACCCGCCTCAGCGAAGTTAGGAGCTCTTCTTACAGAACTCTTAAAGTGAACGTTACCACGTCCTCCTCTACCGCCCTTAGCAGCAACAAGCTCATCACCATCATGAACCATATCCTTCATAAGAAGACCTGTCTCCTTATCATAAATCAGAGTTCCAACAGGAACCTTGATATAAAGATCCTCCCCCTTCTTACCAAAACGGTTCTTCTTCATTCCGTCCTGACCATTCTCGGCCTGATACTTTCTCTTATATTTAAAGTCCATAAGAGTTCTGAGGTTTCTGTCAGCAACAAATATAATACTGCCGCCATCTCCACCATCTCCTCCATTAGGACCGCCTTCTGGTACAAAAGGCTCCTTACGGAACGTAACTGCTCCATTACCGCCCTTACCAGATGCAATTGATATTTCAGCTTTATCTACAAACATATAATTCTTTCCTTAAAATAACAAAGAGCCCCTTAAAAAGGGGCTCATGCAATTACTATGCTTCTTCGCTGTAAACACTTACCTGTTTTCTCTTCTTGTCGTATCTCTCGAACTTTACAGTTCCGTCGATCTTAGCGAACAGAGTGTCATCTCCACCGATACCAACATTGTTACCTGGGTGGAACTTAGTACCTCTCTGTCTTACAAGAATGCTTCCAGCGCTTACATACTCTCCAGCACCAATCTTGAGTCCCAGACGCTTTGCCTCGGAATCACGACCGTTCTTGGAACTACCTACTCCCTTTTTACTTGCCATCGAAAGTTACCTCCTTACATCTAAAATACTACTTTGATTCGATTGCAGCGAGGATATCAGCCTTAGTTGCCTTGCTTGATACCTCAACACCCATGTTGCTTGCGATCTCAAGAAGCTCATCCTTCTTCATTGAAAGTGAAGCCTTAACCTCGCCAGGAGCCTCTGTCTTAGCAGGAGCTGGTGCAGCTGCAAGACCCTTACCGATCTCTGTAATCTTAACCATTGTGTATGGCTGTCTGTGACCATTCTTTCTTCTGTAGTCCTTCTTAGCCTTGTACTTATAGATGATTACCTTGTCATTCTTACCCTGCTCGAGAACCTCAGCAGCTACTGCGTAGCCGTTTACAGCATCTCCAACGAGAAGCTCACCCTCGCTTACAGCAAGAACATCATCAAAAGTAACTGTTGAACCAACTTCAGCGTCAAGCTTCTCTACCTTGAATACGTCATCCTTCTGAACTCTGTACTGCTTTCCGCCTGTCTTAATAATTGCGTACATTTATAAGTTTCCTCCTCAAACCAGACTCGCCAGACCCCGGTGCATTCGACTTATTTCGAACAGCTTAAAACCTTGCCTGTGCGGCTAACCACTGAAGTATAGCACATAAAATCGGAGTATGTCAATAATTTATATGTAAAAACTATTACTGCTCAATAACTACGCCATCTTCATCTACTACTATATCAGCTTCTTCACCAGATGGCTTAACAAGAGTCTCCATAACTTTGCCTCTGATCTCATCAAGCATCTCATAATTATTCTCGAGATAATCCTTAACGTTCTCTCTACCCTGTCCGATTCTCTCTCCGTTGTATGAGTACCATGAACCGGCCTTATCGACAATCTTAAGCTCTACTGCAGTATCGAGTACGTCACCAGAAAGAGAAATTCCTGTTCCATACATGATATCGAACTCAGCCTTCTTAAATGGTGGTGCAACCTTGTTCTTGACAACCTTGACTCTTGTTCTGTTACCAAGCATGTCCTCGCCCTTCTTGATTGTCTCAATTCTTCTTACATCAAGCCTCATTGATGCATAGAACTTAAGAGCTCTACCACCAGTAGTCGTCTCAGGGTTACCGAACATTACGCCAATCTTCTCTCTGAGCTGGTTGATGAAGATTACACATGTATTAGACTTGTTAACCGCACCTGCAATCTTGCGAAGAGCCTGTGACATAAGTCTTGCCTGAAGTCCAACGTGTGAATCACCCATCTCGCCCTGAATCTCTGCCTTAGGTACGAGCGCAGCAACAGAGTCGATAACGATAATATCAAGAGCCCCGCTTCGTGCAAGCATCTCACAGATCTCAAGAGCCTGCTCTCCAGTATCAGGCTGAGACACAAGAAGCTCATCAATGTCTACACCAAGATTCTTAGCATAAACAGGATCAAGAGCGTGCTCGGCATCGATAAATGCTGCCTTGCCACCAAGCTTCTGAGCCTCTGCAACACAGTGAAGAGTAAGAGTTGTCTTACCTGAAGACTCAGGTCCGAAAATCTCAATGATTCTTCCCTTAGGAAGTCCACCTACACCTGTTGCAACATCAAGGCTGATTGAGCCTGTTGAAATTGCCTCAATATTAGTTCTTGCGCTATCGTCGCCAAGCTTCATAATTGACCCCTTGCCGAACTGCTTCTGTATCTGATCAAGCGCCGCCTGCAGCGCCTTGTCCTTATCTGTAGTGCTGATGTTATTGCTAGCCATACTGCCTCCTTAAATTACGAACATCTGTTCTTGTATTATAGCTTTCCTGTTCTTCTCTGTCAACAATTATATATTCCAGTGCAAAGATTCATCAAACGAAGTAATCACTTTATTCTGCACCAGAATCACTATAATTAATATTCAACCACAGGAAGACCTCTTACAAGTCTGTACACAGTTCTCAGCATATGCATCATATAGAAATTCCTATTTCTTGATCTGTCATTCCGAAGACCATTAATTCTGATAAATCCGACCTTATCTCCATAAGCATATCCGATGTAACCCTCACCTGGATTATAGCCCTCCGGAATATCAGGGCCTGCATATGCAGTAATTGAAATACCGATATCTGAACCAGCCTTTAATCTTGCACCAAGGGCCATCTCAGTCGCAACCTCGCCGCTTACAACACCGAACTCGTCGATTGTTTCCTTATTTACACCGACAACATCAATCTTAGACTGATCGCTATATGTGACAAAAGATGCACCCATAACAGCTGAAGCACCCGGAACATCAGCAATACGTGATGCAAACATACCGGCAGTAGCAGATTCGCATGATGCAATAGTAAGATTCTTTTCAGTAAGCATTCTGACAACTACATTCACAATCTCTTCATCATCATAGCTGTATATGTATTCACCGATAATATCAGTTACCGAATCGAGCATCTGGTTCACAGCTTCCTTCGCTTCATCCATAGTATCTCGCTGAGAAGCAACTCTGAATGAACACTCACCCTCCTTGGCATATGTTGCGATTGTCGGGTCACTCTGTCCGTCGATAAGCGGAAGAAGTGCAGTCTCAAGATCAGACTCGCCAATGCCGATAGTTCTTACAATTCGATAGTACATCTTTTTGTCCGAAAGAGTCGCGAGGTAAGGCTTCGCGCAGTGCTCAAAAAGCCATTCGAGTTCGTGAGGAGGTCCCGGGAAGCACATGGCAACCCTACCATCCTTCTCAAGAGCAAATCCCGGAGCAGTTCCTGTCTCGTTGTAGAAAGCCGTACATCCAAGTGGAAGGTATGCCTGCTTGACATTGTTTTCAGTCATCTTACGCTTTCTGATCTCGAAATACTCGCTGATCTGTGCAAGTGCGTTGTCATCAAGGATCAGAGGCACTCCCATATATTCCGCTACAATTTCCTTTGTGAGGTCGTCCTGCGTAGGTCCGAGTCCTCCAGTCAAAAGAACGAGGTCAGCGTCTCGAAATGCCACGTCAATCATCTCCTTAAGTCTTCCCGGATTGTCTCCAACAACATAATGAAACATAACATCAAAACCCATCAGATTAAGATTCTTAGACAGGTATGTCGCATTGGTGTTTACAGTCTGTCCGAACAGAAGCTCAGTTCCGACAGCAATAATCGATGCTCTCATTTAAGTAATCCCCTTTAAATTCCCTCTTAAACCTGCAAATCGGCAGATGATATCACCTGCCGTCTGCGTTTACTTCTTAAAAATGTCGATGTTCTTAATGATATATTCGCATCCTGAATATACTGTAAGAACAAGAGATATATAAAACAATGCAAGCCCTGCAGTCAGGATAACAGGCATATCTTTCATTGCAAGTCCCAGAATAATCGCGATCACCGCAAACATCTGAAACACAGTCTTAACCTTGCCGCTCATTCCTGCAGCGAGAACAGTTCCCTCAGACGCTGCAATCGTTCTCATACCGCTTACTGCAAACTCTCTTGCAAGAATGACAATCAGCATCCAGCCTGTAATAATCTTGTCATCAATAAAAAGACAAAGTGCCGAGTAAACCAGAATCTTGTCGGCCAGCGGATCCATAATTTTACCAAAATTAGTTACAAGACCCTTAGCTCTTGCAATCTTTCCGTCAAGCAGGTCAGTAATTGATGCAAGGCAGAAAATAACGAGTGCAGCCCAGTAGAACTTCATCATAAACATGATAATAAAGAACGGAACCGCAACAATTCTTCCCATTGTAAGCTTGTTAGGCAGATTCATAATTACACCTCCTCGCCCTCGAGATCATACTCATAGGCATCTGTTATTCTAACCATTGTTATATCACCGATATCGTGATCACGAACCGGTCTGAAGCATACATCACAATCGATTTCGGGCGCATCGTATCTTGATCTTGCAATCGCAAAGCCGTCATCCTGAATCTCGTCGATGATTACCTCATATACCTTGCCGAGCTTTCTTTCATTAAGCTCTTCGCTGACACGCATCTGATGCTCCATTACAGCATCTCTTCTCTCTTCCTTAGTCTCTGCATCAATCTTACCATCCATAAGATATGATTCAGTTCCCTCCTCGTCAGAGAACGCGAAAGCTCCGAGTCTGTCAATCTTCATCTCATCTACGAAGTTAACAAGTCTCTCGATATCCTCATCTGTCTCTCCCGGGAATCCCACAAGAAGAGTTGTTCTGATATGAATATCCGGAATTGCAGCTCTTAGCTTCTTAATGGTTTCCCTGATTGACTTCTCAGTAGATCTTCTTCTCATCGCAGTCAGGACATTATCAGACACATGCTGGATAGGAATATCAATATAGTTACAGATCTTAGGCTGTCTCTTCATAGTTTCGATAAGCTCGTCAGTAATACCATTATCGTAAACATACATAAGACGTATCCATTCGATTCCCTCAATCTCACACAGTCTGTCAAGAAGCATCGGAAGAGCAAGCTCTCCATATAAGTCAAAGCCATACTGTGAAGTATCCTGAGCAATCAGGATAAGCTCCTTGATTCCTGCCTCAGCCATATCAGTAGCCTCTCTTACGCAGTCATCGATGCTCTTACTTCTGAACTTTCCTCTGATTGCCGGAATCGCACAGAAAGCACATGCGTTGTCGCACCCCTCTGCAATCTTAAGCCATCCTGTATGTGATGCTTCTGGCAAAACTCTCGTTCTGTACTCAAGCGATGCCGTATTTCCGCTGATTCTGTCCTTTGCGTCGTAGTCATCATCAATAAGTACATCGGCCATATGGTCGTACTCGTTTACACCGAAGAAAATATCAACCTCAGGCATCTCTTCCACGAGATCGGCGTGATATCTCTCTGAAAGACAGCCAGTAACTACAAGCTTCTTGCCCGTCTCTCCCTTAACCTCAGCCATGCTGAAAATGTGCTCGATTGATTCTCTCTTCGCATCCTCGATAAATCCGCAGGTATTGACAATAATGATGTCAGCATCATATGGATCCTCGGTCATCGTGCAGCCTCTCTCAAGAAGAGATGCGGCAAGCATCTGTGAGTCGTATTCATTCTTCTCACATCCAAGTGTGTCGATATAAAATCTCTTCAAGTTAACACCTCTCATATATATTTAGATTTCTTCTATAGGTTCTCTTGTTATTTCAGGCTCAGCATTCTCATTCTCTGAAGACTCATCATTACCTGAATAATCCTCTGCAATCTGCTCACCCTCACTGAAATACTCCTCAGGCTTAACGAGCACCTGACGTGGTCTGCTTCCATCAGATGGTCCGATGATTCCTCTCTCTTCGATCTCATCTATAATTCTTGCAGCTCTATTGTAGCCGATTCTGAATCGCCTTTGAAGCATTGATACAGACGCCTGCTTTGACTTGATAATAAACTCGATAGCATCCTCTGTAAGCTCATCGGAATCAGGTGAAGCATTACCCTTCTTAGTATCAGTCTCGGCATTAAGATCTGTCTCAAGCTCTTCATTATAATCAGGATCAGCCTGCTTCTTAGCATACTCAATTATAGCAGCAGTCTCTGAATCTGAAATGAATGGTCCCTGAACTCTAAGCGGCTTGTTACTTCCAACAGGATAGAAAAGCATGTCTCCTTTACCAAGAAGCTTCTCCGCACCTGAGGTATCAAGAATTGTTCTTGAGTCAAACTGCGATGAAACGCTGAATGCGATTCTTGAAGGAATATTAGCCTTGATTACACCAGTTACGATATCAACAGAAGGTCTCTGCGTCGCAACGATTAAATGCATTCCTGCAGCTCTCGCCTTCTGAGCAAGTCTGCATATAGATTCCTCAACCTGTGACGGAGCAGCCATCATAAGATCGGCAAGCTCGTCGATGATGATTACAATCTCAGGCTTAACCTCCATATGATTAGCCCTTGCATAATCATTATACGATTCAAGATCCTTGACCCTTACCTTGGCAAATTCCTCATAACGCTTGTTCATCTCTCCTACAGCCCAGTTAAGTGCTCTTGCCGCCTTCTTAGGATCTGTAACAACAGGAATCGACATATGCGGAATTCCGTTGTAGTTACCAAGCTCTACGACCTTAGGGTCAATCATAATGAATTTTACCTCATAAGGGTTCGCCTTGTATAAAATACTTGTGATAATTGTGTTAATGCACACACTCTTACCAGAACCTGTAGCTCCGGCAATAAGCATATGTGGCATACCTCTAAGGTCCGCAACAATATTACGTCCCGAAATATCCTTACCTACAACAAACGTCAGCTTTGACTTCGAATTCTTAAACTCATCAGATTCGATAAGCTCCTTAATAAGAACTGGCGAAGCCTTGTCATTCTCAATCTCGATTCCAACCGCAGCCTTACCAGGAATAGGTGCCTCCATACGAATGCTCTTAGCTCTCATGTTAAGCGCAATATCGTCCGCAAGTGCTGTGATCTTGTTGACCTTAACACCAGTTGCCGGCTGCACCTCATATCTTGTAACAGATGCACCCTGAGTAACCTTGATTACTGTCGCCGCAACGCCGAAATCATGGAATGTCTTCTCAAGAAGCATTGCCTTCTCCTGAAGCTGCCTGTCTGTCAAAAGCGCTCCGCTTCCCTTCGGCGACTTGAGAAATGCCGCTGGTGGCAGCTTATATCCGATCTGAGCCGCTTTATTCATGCCGCTGTCGAGATCCTTCTCAATATCTGAATCATCGTCAGAATCAGAATCTCCCACCTCGTATGCTTTAACCGGCGCCTTATATGCCTTAGTCTCAATCTTTCTCTCAATCTTAGGTTCAGGTGTCTTAACTGTCTCAGTCCTTTCTACCGGAGTCTCTATTGCAGGCTCTGGCACTGTATCAACCCGAGTTGCTGTATTCTGAATTACAGGCTCGCTCTTCTTGACCTCAACCTTAGGAATTGCTCCGGACATTGCGTAATCACCAAGTCCGTATCCACTTCTTGTCGGAATATCTCCATCAAGCCCGTATGACTTTGATTTCTCCTCAGTCACACTCTCGTCACGGTCAAAAGTAGCTTCCGGCATAACCGAAGGCGCGTCCTGACTTGGGATCTCGCTCTTCTTCCTGAAAATTCCGCCATTTCCAGTATTTGCATTTGGAAGAACAGAAAGTGTTCTTCTCGCTGATGCTCCAGTATCATCTGGCGATACAGGCTCCACTACAGCTTCTCCATCTGTAGTGTTAAGCTGAGCCATTATACGCTTCGCATCCTGCTTCTCTCTCATCTTCTCAATTGCAACTGAAAGCGGTGATCTTACAAGAAGAAGTACACAGATTATCAGAAGTGCAATACCGAAGATAATAAGCCCTGGCATACCAATTCCTTTAACAATTATATTGCCAAGCTCCATACCGATAGCACCACCGCCATCTCCGTTGATCGCTTCGCTGTAAAAATCTGCAATATCACCGAACCCGAATCTCAGATTCGCAGAATCTATGAATCTGTATGAATTAAGAATGCATATGTCGAGGAACAGTACAACCGAGCTTACGGCAGTTCGCTTCCCGATATGCTGCATTTTTTTCATAAAGAGGAGCACTGCGTAAACGATAAAATAGAATGGCATTACATACGCCATAATTCCGAACAGTCCAAGACACACATCATGTATGTAGCTTCCCATTGCTCCTGTAGTATCAGTTACGATGGTAAAGAAGAAGAAAACACCCATAGCAAAAATAGCGACAGCCCAGATTGCATCATTAAGTCTGCTCTCGTTCTTCGCTCTCTTCTGAATTTCCCTTACCTGAGCCTCCTTTGACTTAGGAACCTGAGGCAGCTTCTCCTCGGTACTCTTCTTCTTATTCTTGCTTCCCGGTGGTCTGCCGGGACCTCTCTTCTTGGTGCTATCAGCCATTACTCACCTTTACCTTCTCAATGTTTTACAGACTATTATAACATCTAATATGTTGTTTTAACAAATTTAATAAAGCCTGCAAAAAATAAAAAAGATGCAAGCGTAATGCTTACATCTTATCTTCCAGGTTCAATTGGTTAATTACTCACCAATTACGTCCTTGCCCTTGTAGAAACCGCAGTTAGGACATACTCTGTGTGGAAGCTTAGGCTCATGGCACTGAGGACAAATTGAAATTCCAGTTGCCACCTTCTTCATATTAGCAGCCTTTCTGCCACTTGTTCTCGCCTGTGAAGTTTTCCTCTTAGGTACTGCCATCCGTCGACACCTCCTTATATCTAAAATTACAAATTATTGTTATCAGATTGACACCAACTTATTATATCACTTATATCGGATCTGTCAAGCTATAAATAATTATTTAAATGATTTAATTATTGGTATATTTAAATAATCTAAATTGGCGGGTTTCTTCAGCCCACTTAATAAAGAATACACGTTTGAAGCAGAAACATCAAGTACAATTGCATCTTTTATTTCATCTTCAAAAGAATTTAGTGATTTAGCAAGATTCGTAATTACAGGAATACCACTCTCCCTTTTCTTAAGCTCCGAGAGAATCTGTCTGCCATTATCCGTAAATCCAAGAACTCTGATATAGCCTATCTCATCTCTATAGTCCTCTCTTCTGATTCCAAGCACAAGCTGGCACACAAGTCTCGACACCCTTGAATAAGTGCAGTGTCTTGACTTTGCAGAGGATATAAGCTCATCTAGATCAGATGCAGTCTTAACAGCTTCCTTAAGTCTTGCACCAAGACCATCGCCTCCAGAAAGCATATCGTCAATCTCCTCTGCAGTATGAGTCATAATCGCATACTGAGCGAGCATAAAGTATCTGCCCGCCGTATCACAATCTATAGCAGTCGAAGCCTTAAGCTCTTCTGCTACACACCAAGGCACATAAGGGGAAATATCTTCTCCAGCCCTTATAAGGCCTCTGATTCCTGTAGCACTCTGAAAAACATGTTCACCGTTCGCAACATCATTATATCCAGCTCCACGACGCATAATAGGAAATATCTCCATATCCCCTACCTCGCAGGCTCTTCTTATATACTCAACCGCAAGAGTGTCGTTAGGAGAAGAAATTACAGAAAGCTCTTCCTCAAGTGAATCAGAATTGTTAAAAAGCACCCTGTATGCCTGCTCTCTTGCCGCAGGATAGCTAAGCCCCGGATTATTCTTTATAAGCTCTGAGATTTCACGTTCACACGAAGACAGATTAACTGCAACTTTCTTAAGAGCCTCAGCACTTCCGCATTCACTTCCGAATGAAATTGCATCGCATCCGGCTGCCTTAAGAGTCGAAACGCCACCTCTGGCAAATCTTCCAGCGTCCGATACAGCATAAACGACAGGAAGCTCTAATACAAGATCTGCACCGCAAGAAAGAGCCCACTTCGCTCTATCCCACTTTGAGGCACACGAAGGCTCGCCGCGCTGCACGAAATCTCCGCTCATGCAGACAACACACGCATCAGCACCTGATGACCTAATGGCTTCCTGGATCTGGTATTCATGCCCTTTGTGAAAAGGATTGTACTCTGCGACAATTCCAACAGTTCTCATGCTTCGCTATACTCTCTCCTCGAATCATTTCCTATAATGCAAAAAGAGAGGTTACGTCTTGCCGCAACCTCCGCAAAATCGACTATTCTTCGTCTAAAGCTGGCTCTTCAGGTAGTGCATCTGCACCCTCAGAGAGCTGAATTCTCTCAGCCATGTTCTTCATCTCCATACGGTTACTATTAACTCTACCGTTAATATTATTGATAACCTCTGCAAAGTAGTTGTTCATTGGCTGAATATACTGTGTTGCAATGCTTCCGATGTCGTTCTGCATATCATAAAGCATCTTATCAACATACTCGTAAGCTCTGAGCTTCATATATCTTGAATGATTCTCAGCCTCAGTGAGCAGAGCCTGAGCTCTCTTCTCAGCTTCCTTCTTAACGATATCGTTCTCTGTGAGATACTGTGCATGATCCTTAGCAGATTCGATAATACGATTGTACTCGCTCTTTGCCTCATCAAGAATACGATCCTTCTCCTGAATAATCCACTGTGCATCCTTAAAGTCCTTAGGCAGTGTGAGCTTAATATCATTAATGATACTTGTTGCCTCGTCGATATCAATGATTCCCTTCTCAACGAAAGGCATTCTTGAAGCATCTGTAATGACTTCCTCAAGCTCCTCAAGTAGTGAAAGAATCTTAATGTTTTCCTGGCGCATAACATCCTCCCGCAAATGAATAAAATAATCTAAAATTTGCTCTTAATTCTCTCTATCAGAAATTCCGGTACAAGCCCGCTTATGTCTCCACCGAGTGAAGCAACCTCCTTGATAAGAGAAGAGCTGATAAATGAATACTCAGGTGCCGTCATAAGAAACACTGTCTCTGTGTCACCTGTAAACAGTCTGTCATTCATCTGAGCCATCTGAATCTCATACTCAAAATCAGTTGTAGCACGAAGGCCCCTTACAACAGCGTCAAATCTGTTCTGATTGACATAGTCAGCAAGCAGGCCCTCAAAAGTATCCACCTTGACATTGTCAAGATGCGAAAGTGCAATCCTGATAAGCTCGAGTCTCTCCTTTAGTGTGAACAGACTCTTCTTATTGACGTTGAATATAACAGCGACAGTCAGCTCATCATACATCTTAGCTGCTCGCTCGATTACATTCAGATGACCATTGGTAATAGGATCAAAAGATCCTGCATATAGTGCTCTCTTGCTCATTAAATATTACCATCCTTGAAAAACAATTTTATCACCATTGTTCTTATTCTTCAATCTCGTTTTCGTAGAGATATACGTCAACACCGATAGTTCCGTATTTTTTACACTTAATTCTTCTAAGATTTCCGTAACTTTCCGGTAATACATTATCGTAAAGATGCTCTGCAACAACGATAGAACCCTCATCAAGAACACCCTGGTTAAGCAGAAGCTCAAAAGCATCATCATAATAGCCGGCCTCATAAGGTGGATCCATGATTACAACATCAACAGGCTCACCTAGAGTCATAATAAACTTTCTGAAGTCACTGTTAGTAACAACAGCCCTGTCCATAGCCTTGCAGCCCTCGACATTCTGCATAAGAATCTTATAGTTCTTTCTGTTTCCTTCATTAAAATAGCACTTCGCAGCACCTCTTGAGATTGCCTCAAGTCCAAGAGATCCAGAACCTGCAAAAAGATCCACAAACACTGTGTCCTGATTCCAGTCTCTAATCATGCTGAAAATCGCTTCCCTTACCTTCTCTGTAGTCGGTCTAATTCCCTCAGGAACCTCAACCTTTCTGAATCTGAATTCACCTGATGTAATTCTCACCTTAATGTCTCCTTATATATTAATCTACTATATATACTTAAATAACATCACTATTATCGCTTATATAAAGCTTAGAAACAATCCTTTCAAGCTTATCAATTTCATCCCGATCAGCATTCGTGCATATTCTCTCAGCATCCTCTGAAGCTGCATCAAGAATATCAGTGTATCTAAAAAGCGACATCGTCATACCAGAAGCCCCATGCTGCATCGTTCCGGTAATATCTCCAGGCCCCCTCAAGCGATAATCCTCCTCGCTTAGGACAAACCCATCGTCAATCGTTGCCATAAGCTTCGCGCGCTCCTTAGCAATATCACTCGTGCCGTAATTGACAAGATAACAGTACGACTGAATATCAGACCTTCCTACACGTCCTCTGAGCTGATGAAGCTGTGCTAGCCCGAACCTCTCCGAATTTTCAATCAGAATCATAGTCGCATCTGGAACATCAATTCCCACCTCTATAACGACAGTGCATACGAGAATATCCGTATCCCCGAAGGCAAAATCCTGCATGACTCTTTCCTTCTCGTTCTTATCGAGCCTTCCGTGAAGAAGTCCAACCTTATATTCCTTAAAGCTTCTCTTCACACGGTCAAAAAGCTCGGTTGCTGCCTGCATATCCCCGTCTTCCGATTCGATGCTCGGTGCTACGATGTATGCTTTGTTTCCTTTAGTAAGCTCATCCCTTAGAGCCGCATATGCACGTTTCCTTGAGGACTCTGTTACAACTCTTGTGATTACAGGGAGTCTGTTCGCAGGCTTCTCCCTGATTATGCTGAAATCCATGTCTCCATAGACAGTTGTAGCGAGCGTTCTTGGAATCGGAGTCGCCGACATAACAAGAACATTTGTTCTGTCGCCCTTATTACTTATAAGCTTCCTCTGATTAACGCCAAAACGATGCTGCTCATCTGTTATAACAAGCCCCAGCTTATCAAACTCTACATTGCTCTGTATAAGAGCATGGGTACCGACAATACAGTTGATATCGCCGGAACGCAGGTCTTCTAGAATTTTCTTTTTGTCAGCGGTTGGCGTGCTCGATGTAAGAAGTGCTGTTCTTATTCCTAGATTTGCAAAATCTCTCTCGAGACTCGTCATATGTTGACTTGCCAGAATCTCTGTCGGAACCATAAACGCTGACTGATAACCAGCACCGAAGGCCATGACGATTGCGGCCTCAGCAACAAGAGTTTTGCCCGAACCTACATCACCCTGAAGCAGCCTGTTCATCGGCTTCTCTAGTGCAAGATCGCGCCTTATGTCCTCGATTGCAAGCATCTGATCATTTGTTGGTCTAAAGCTGATTCCATCAAGGAGGTTATCGTATTTAAGGCTTGCATAATCCGAAAGTGATGCATCGCTATTTCCTGATTCAAGCTCAAGTTTCTTTAGGCAAATCGCAATTCTGTAAATCAGAAGCTGCTCGTATATAAATCTGTATCTTGCTACTTTATAATGATGCGAATCCTCAGGAAAATGATGATTTCTGTAGGCATACATCGGATTGCAGATTCGTCTTGCTTCTACAACCTCAGGGTCAATCCATTCGTCAATCTCTTCGATTGATTCAAGAGCATTTCTGACCATCTTCGAGATGTCTCGACTCGTAAGCCCGCTGGTGCATCGATATACCGGAATATATCCACGTTCGTCTGAATCACTGCCTGAAACAGCAATCTCTGGGTTAGTGAATTTCCTAAGCCCCTTGAAAACAGTAACCTTGCCAAAGATTGAATATGTCTCTCCGACTACTAAGGTCTTAGCCATAAACGGCATATTAAAAAAAACAACAGCAAAATCACAGCTCGCGTCACTCATCATGCACTCGAGAACTGTCTTGCTGCCGCCAATGCGTCTGAGTCTCTTGCTTAGAAGTCTGCCTGAAGCAAGGCCATCACGACCGGCTTCAATTTCATCTGCAAGCCTTATGTTTCTTCGGTCCTTGTATCTTACAGGCTGATAACAAAGAAGATCTTCCACGGTATTAATACCGAGCTTCTGAAGTTTCTCCTTCTTCTTCTCACCGACTCCTTTAATCTTCAAAACATCATCGTTCAGTCTGATACTAATGGTGTTCACCTCTGATAATTGTAATATCTCTCGGCACAACCTGCTTAGCCATTACACCCTTAATGTGGGCAGTAAACTTGATATGCTTCTCAGGTCTTAAAACACCGATATTATATTCTATGGTATCAAATAGCTTAGATGCAGTGTCACTTATGCTCTCACCAAACTTCGAGACATAATAAATCTCAATGCTGATTCCATGTGAATCCTCTGAAATCTCTATTGAGTTAAAGGTTCTTGAATCGTTCCCTTTGAAGCCTCTCTTGTAGACAAGACCTCTTCTGTTGCATGGAAAAACAAGTCCTTCCATCTCGGACATGCTCTTTGAAACGATATTCTTAAGTACATCGTTGTTAACCGCGATGAGTCCATATCTGCTCTTGGTGATAAGTGCCATACCATCCTCCAAATAACATTCTTTCTTCTATATAATGTAGATTATATTATAAAAACCTCAAAAAAGAAAAAAGTCTTAAGCTTTCGCTTAAGACTGACCATGTATATTCACTAGATGGCACGGTTAACCTTGCCCGATCTCAGGCAGCTAGTGCATACTGAAGCCTTTCTAACTGTTCCGTTCTCGTTGATTCTTACAGACTGAATGTTAGCATTCCACTTTCTTCTTGAGTGTCTGTTTGAGTGAGAAACTGCGTTTCCGGAAGTCTGACCCTTACCGCATACTTCACATTTTCTTGACATTTGCCGCACCCCCTTTGTACTAAAATAAAATCTACGTGTTAAACACGCTTAAATATATTAACACGTGATTTTCACATATGCAAGGATTTTTTAACTATAATTTTAATTCGTGGGAAATATTTTCAGATTGTCTCTCAAATAATGGTAAATTCAATCTGTATAAAATAAAAAAATAAAATTTTATACTATTTGCAGTATAATTAGTCTGACTAATTATTTCAATAAGGACACGGTACTTTTATGAATAACGATTCACTAAACAGATATTATTTTAAGAGACTTGTAATAACACTTGCTGTCATTATGGGCATGTTTGTAGTTGCTTATATTTACAGAGACACCAAGCTCGGAATGTTCAACAAGACAGATTACAAAGCTATTAGAGATACTCTAACTCAGAGTGTTTCAGAATTTGAGTCTAATGAAGATATGGCAGAATATCTCACTGACTGGGCCAATTCTCTGAACCTTAAATATACAGAGGATTCTGCAGGCAATATAATCTTTTCTCCTAAGAGAACAAGATCAGATGCTAAGGATAACGCCGTTGTATGTGTCAGCTACAATTACAAGACTGCAGAGAAGAATGCGCCACTGATTGCTGCTGCACAGTACATTGCGCAGTCAGACATCAGAACAACCAAGTACAACGTTATCTTTTTTAATAACGACAAGGGTGATTTTGGCGGTTACAAGAATATCAGTAAGAAGTACTTCCCTAACAATTCTAAGGTTATCTATTTAGATTACAGTGACAAGTCATATGCATCGCTTAAATCATTTAATGAGACAAGAGCATCATACGCAATTAAGAAGAGCACAACCTCTTCAACTTGTGATTCTGCTGTACATCTGACAATCAAGGGCGTTCAGACCGATGAGGTTACATCTTCGATCAGTTCACAGCCTAACCCGATTACTGCATTTGGTACTGTTCTGTCCCAGCTTGAGTCAAGAGCATCACACTACGAGATTTCTAACCTCAAGGTTATTAATGAAGGCAATATGTTTCCTTCGTCACTCGAGGTAGACATTCTTGTGAATTCATACTCGCTGGAGAACCTTACAGAATATCTCGACAAGAGAAGTGAAGCTTTTGTCGATAAGTATGAAGAGGATTTCCCTGAGATTGAATACACATATGAAGTAATCGAGGATGACTCTAAAATTCCTTCAAGCTGCTATACAGAGGATGTGTGCAAGTCAATAAATAACATCATCTATACTTTCAACAACGGAACATATAGATTTGATGAGGACGATGATATCCCTGCTGATTACAAGGAAGACGATATTTATGGAATTAACAGCATCGAGCAGCTCCGTGAAACAGACAATATGATGTATATAGACATCTGCACTCAGGCACTGACCGATGGATATATGAAGAAGATTGTAAGTGATAACAAGACAATCGCAAGCTTCTCACATTCTAAGTATGTTGAGAATGAAAGCTGCTCGGCTTTCTCAAATAATGATGAGTCTCTTTACAATCAGCTCAACTTCACATATATCAAGGTAAATGATGCGACACTTAAGAATTTCATCATCAAGGAGAAGGAAGATTTCTACTTTACTCCTTGCTCATATATTCAGGAGCTGAATTCTAAGGCTGACATCATTCACCTGGCTGTTAACGAGGATTCTGTAAACGTTATTACAAATACAGTTCTTTGTTTCATCGACTCACTTGGAAGATTTCTTTCATTATAATATTCTGTAAATTTAACTAAGAGGGAATATGAACAATAGACTATTACTAGTAAACGATGTATCGGGTTATGGCAGAGTTTCAAGCTTTGCCATGACGCCGATTCTGGCCACGTATGGCTTCCACCCTTACCTGCTGCCGACAGGACTTGTATCGAATACTCTCGATTACGGTAAATCGGTTATTCTTGATACAACTGATTTCATGAGGGATGCAATCGATAAGTGGAACGAGCTTGGCTTCAGCTTTCCTGTAATCTGTACAGGCTTTATTAACTCAGATAAGCAGGTTGATATAATTAGTGACCTTATTGATTCACAAGATAATCCTTTTGTGCTTGTGGATCCGATTATGGCAGATTCCGGAGAGCTTTATGACAATATGTATCCTGGTGCCATCGAATGTAATCGAAAGCTTGCATCTAAGGCAGACGTAATAATTCCGAACTTCACAGAGGCCACTCTTATGAGCGGGATGTATGAAGGAAAAGAAACACTTTTGGCCGAAGAATATGTGGAGCTCGTTCACGCGATGAGCCAGTTCGGTTGCAAGACAGTTGTAGTCACAAGCTGCAGACTTGATGACGGAAGATGCTTCAATCTACTGTACAGACCTGAGGTTTCAGACGAGCCGGAATTTCTGTTCTATGACGAGGTTCCGTGCAGCTTCATAGGAACGGGAGATATTTTTTCAGCAGTTCTTATATCTGAGATTATGAAAGGATCTGATCTTGCAGATGCAGTAAACAGAGCTGGTTCCTTTGTTGCAGAGGTGATCACCGCCAATGCAGACAATCCTGATCACTTTGATATCTATCTTGAGGGCTCGCTTCGCAGCCTTTTGTGATGATAGGTTCACTTTATATTGAATCATATATGTGTTATCATTTTTCTATTAAGTATCTGTATATAGGAGGTTTTCATGAGAACAGACAGAGACAAGCGTTCAGACAATGAGAGAGATATTGACGATTTCCTCTCACAGTTTGACACGCCGGTTGAGGATTTGGATACGAATGTCGACAGATATCTCGAGACTCCAGATTCGTCGCGTTCAGTTTCTGAGAGAAGAGCCGATGCTACTTCACATGCAGCATCACCTTCTGACGAGTATGCACGCGCAAGAAACGAACGAAGTACAGGAAGTGCTTCATCGCATCAGCATTCTGCTGAGAGTAAGACAAGCAGTGATGCTAAGGCTGAGGTGAAGTCTAAGCGCAGAGTTAACAAGAAGGTAAAGGCTGCTAAGGCTTCAAGGAAGTCAGGCAAGTCATCAGACGGCAGCAGATTCAGTTCACTTAAGGCAAGACTTTTCCTTAAGGAGAATCCTTACTACTCTCCTTCTGAAGGTGAATATATAATTGTTAACGGCAAGAAGCACAAGAACAATCCATATAAGTTCAGCTTCAAGAAGCTGATTCTTGACTGCATCGGACTTGGTCTTATTATGTGTCTATGTGCTTTCATTTATGCTTTTGTAATTATCAGCCTTGCACCTAAGATTAACGCAAGCGATATTTATGACGCAATTGAGCAGAGCTCACTCATATATGATGACCAGGGTAAAGAAATTGATTCGGTATACTACAGTCAGGATCGTACTCTAGTTAAATATGAGGATTGCCCTGAGGATCTTGTCAACGCATTCGTTTCACTCGAGGATAAGACCTTCTGGAAGCATCACGGCTTCAACTGGACACGTATGGCTGGAGCAGTTGTAAGCTCAGTTACCGGTGGAGGCAGAGTTTCAGGTACAAGTACAATCACACAGCAGCTCGCTCGTAATGTTTATCTTGCTGATATCAAGAGTGAACGAAGCATCAGCCGTAAGGTTCTTGAGATGTACTACGCAGCTCAGATTGAGAAGTGTCTGTCCAAGGAAGAGATTATTGAGGCATATATGAACACAATCTATCTTGGATTCGGATGCTATGGTGTAGATGCTGCAGCTCACGCGTACTATTCTAAGGACGTTAAGGATCTGACACTCGAGCAGTGTGCTTCACTTGCTGCACTTCCACAGGCGCCGGATACATATGCCCTCATTCAGTATGTCGATGATGCTAACTTAAGTGATACTGCAACGAATATTATCGTTCGTGACCCTGATACATATGTTGCTAACGATGTTTCCAAGGATAGAAGAGATCTGTGCCTCACTCTTATGAAGGATCAGGGCTATATCTCAGAAGCACAGTATAAGGAGGCTTATGGTAAGGATCTTATTGACTTTATTAAGCCTACTATTGATTCAGGAAACCAGAACTATGCATACTTCCATGAGTATGTAATTGATCAGGTTGTTGATGGACTTATGGAGAAGTATAACCTTTCAGCTGAGGATGCTGAGTCAATGGTATATACTAAGGGACTTAAGATTTATTCAACTCTTGACCAGACTGCACAGAAGACAGTTGTTAAGGAGTTTAAGAACTCAGCTAACTTCCCTTCTATCGTAAACATCAGATATGACAGCAACAACAATATCGTATCCAATTATGGTGAGGTTCTGCTGTATGATTACGATAACTTCTTCAACAGTAAGCATGAATTCAAGTTCAAGTCTGGTGAGGTTAAGGTTAATGATGATGGCTCTGTAACTGTTAAGCGTGGTAACAGACTCAACATCTACACAACAGAATATGATGGAACTACAGATTACAGTCTTGAGTTCAAGCCAACTTATGTAAATGAGGATACTCTATACACTTACTCAGGTGGATACATCAACATCCCTGCTGAGTATAAGAAGCTTGATTCAAATGACAACCTTGTAATTGATGCTTCATATTTCAAGGATTACCCTGACACATGGAAGATTAATGGCAGCAAGGTTACAATTACTGAGAACGGTTATACTCTTACACCTAAGACTATTCAGCCACAGGCTGCAATGACAATCGTTGGTGTCGGTACGGGTGAAGTTAAGGCTATGGTCGGAGGTAGAACAAGCAAGGGTCAGAGACTCTATAACAGAGCACTTAACCCTCGTCAGCCTGGATCCTCAATCAAGCCTCTGGCTGTATACGGAGCTGCACTTCAGAAGAGCTTTGATCTTCAGGCTCAGGGCAAGAAGTGGACTTATCAGGACTTCGGATATGATAGTCAGGGAGCACGTGGCTACGGAGATTACATAACAGCTTCTTCAACTGTTGTCGATGAGAGAATGGTTGTTGACGGTAAGGAGTGGCCTACTAACGCAGGTGGTGGACACTCAGGATCTGTTACATTCAGAAGGGCAATCCAGCAGTCTATCAACACATGTGCCGTTAAGATTCAGCTTCAGGTTGGAACAGATTACTCAATGCAGATGCTTGAGAAATTCGGACTGTCAACTCTTGTAACTGCAGCTGATAACCCAGAAGTAAACGATGAAAACACTGCATCGCTTGCACTTGGTGGTATGACTAAGGGTGCTATCCCTCTTGAGATGGCTCTTGCTTATGCATCATTCCCTGCTGGTGGTACAAGAAATTCTGCAATCGCATTTACTAAGGTTGTAGACTCTAAGGGTAAGACAATCCTTACATCTAAGTCAGAAGAGACTAAGGTAATGGATGAAGGTGTTGCATGGATTATGACAGACGTCCTTAAGTCTGTAGTATCTAAGGGTATCGGTTCCCCTGCTGCTATCAGCGGTGTTCAGGCCGGTGGTAAGACAGGTACAACATCAGACCAGTTCGATATCTGGTTCGACGGATTCACTCCTAAGTACGCAGCAGCACTCTGGATTGGAACCGACGTTAATCTTGAGCTTTCAACAATGTCAGGAACAGCAGCTTCATTATGGGGTAAGATCATGAATCAGATTCCTGCGGCTAAGACTGGAACCTATAAGGAGAAGCCTGATGATGTAATTTCAACCGGTGGTGAATATTACACTAAGGGCACCGAGAATGGCAGAACTAACTATAAGGGTGGAAGCAATAAGAATAAGGATAAAGATAAAGATTCTAACGGCAACGATAAACCAGCTGTAAAGCCAGATGACAATAACAACGGTGGCGGTAATAAACCTGGCGGCGGTGATAACCCTGGCGGCGGCGGTGATAACCCTGGCGGTGGTGGTGATAACCCTGGCGGTGGTGGTGATAACCCTGGCGGCGGCGGTGATAACCCTGGCGGTGGCGGTGGTAACCCTGGCGGCGGCGGTGAGACCGGTGGTGAAAGCGGTCAGAATCTGTAAATGCCTGCCTCAGCTACACATCTACTAATACATCTACTAATACATCTACTAATATAGATACAGATTACAGAGGAGCTAAGGCTCCTCTTTTCTTATACTGCATATTGTGTATTAATTTTTAAACAAGCCCACCATGTACGTAATTTAGTTCTTTGTGAAGGTTTTGTGATGTCACATTCATATTGACAACACAAAGCAGATATTCTATAATCTACTCGTCTAACAAGATGAAGTTTATTCGTTATACTAAATATGGAGGTATTAATATGGAACAAGAAAAGAAAGCCGGCCAGTTTAATTCCAATTTTGGATTTCTTATGGCATGTCTTGGTTCAGCTGTAGGTCTTGGTAACCTATGGTCATTCCCTTACAAGCTAGGAACTGCAGGAGGATTCGCATTCCTTCTCGTATACGTTGTTCTTTGCGTAGTAGTTGGTTATCCACTTATCCTCTCAGAGGTTGCTCTCGGACGTAAGTCACAGAAGGCTGCTGTAGAGGCTTATGCAAGTGTTAAGCCAGCATTCAAGTTCAACGGTGTACTTCAGACAGTAGTACCTTTCCTTCTGATTTGCTTCTACTGCACATTTGGAGGATACATCACGAAGTACCTCGTTGCTTCAACAGCTGGTCTTTTCTCAGCTAACGCAACACTTAACACAATCGACCCTACTGAGTACTTTGCACAGTCACTACTCAGCAACGGTACAGCAGCACTTCCTTGGATGATCGCATTCCTTGCACTTACATTCATCATCATCCTCGGAGGAATATCAGGTGGTATCGAGAAGTTCTGTAAGTATGCTATGCCAGCACTCTTCGTAATGCTCGTTATCATCGTAATCAGATCATGCACACTCCCAGGAGCTGGCGCTGGTCTAAGCTTCCTCTTCAAGCCTGATTTCTCAGTATTCTCAACACCACAGGGAATCTTTGATACATTCAAGTTTGCAGGTGGACAGATGTTCTTCTCACTTTCACTTTCATCAGGTTGTCTGATTGCTTACGGTTCATACCTCAGCCAGGACGAGAACCTTGAGAAGGACTCAGTATTTATCGCAGTAGGTGACTCACTCGTAGCTGTCCTTGCTGGTATGGCTATCATGCCTGCAGTATTCTCATTCGGACTTGAGGCTGGAGCTGGCCCTTCACTTCTGTTCGTAACAATGACTACTGTATTCCAGTCACTTGGATTCACAGGAAGAATTCTTGCTTTCCTATTCTGGCTTCTAGTATTCTTCGCAGCACTCTCATCATCAATCGGTATGATGCAGGCTGGTATCGCTGCACTTCTTGATGCTCAGATCAAGGCTGGTAAGAACCCTAACACTCTCCTGATGTCAGGTATCATGTCAATCGTTGCTCTTGTTGGTAACACAATGACTACACTCGACTGTCTCGGAGCTGCTCCTACAATGCAGTGGTTCCACATCCTTGGACAGCCTGACGTACTCGACGTTTGGGACGCTATCGCAGAGGGTATCCTAATGCCACTCACAGGACTCATCATGGCAATCCTCCTCGGATGGGTTGCACCTCACTACATCGACGACGAGGTATTGAAGGGTTCAGAGTTCAAGTCAAAGGGATTCTACAATGTTTGTATCAAGTACGTAGGACCTGTATTCATGGCTCTTGTCGTTTACTCACAGATTACAACATTCTTCGTTAAGTAGTAACGAAATTATTTAACTAAACAAATTCATTAATGAATAAACTTGTTCTAGAGAGAGGCCCGGCGTAAGCCGGGTTCTTTCTATGTCTGAAATCCCCTTCTATACGGGCAGATGTTTCTTTCTCACAGGATTTTACTTTCTCGGTGACCACTTGTTCATTTTGGTAGTATCCCCCTCTTAAATCGAAAATAAATAGGTTTATTGCTATTTCTCGAGAATTTTAGATAAAAATAAAATACCGGCCTGTCATTTCTGACCAACCGGTACTTCGTAGACCTTATTTATTCTGATTACTTCATCTCTTCTGCGAGGGCATTAATCTGCTCACGAACGTCTCCGTTCACTCCACCGTGAATTGTTACAGTGTTCTCAGCGAACTCGATGTTCTTCAGGCCCTCGAGCATACCTCTCATCTTCTTAGCAGCGATTGGAGCCCATGCACCGTTCTCAACGAAAGCGATCTTTCTGTTCTGATATCCGTGATCTGCAAGGTGGCAGATGAAATCGTTCATGAATGGGAAAATTCCGCCGTTGTAAGTTGTAGTAGCTAGGATAAGCTTGCCGTATCTGAATGCATCCTCAATAATCTCTGCCATATCGTCTCTTGCAAGGTCTGATACTGCAACATTAGGGCAGCCCTTCTCCTCAAGTGCCTTAGCAAGCTCCATAACGGCCTTCTTAGTATTTCCGTAAACCGAAGTGTAAGCGATTGTAACACCCTCAGTCTCAACACCGTATGATGACCAAGTGTTATAAAGATCAAGATAGTATCCGAGGTTCTCGTCGAGAACAGGTCCGTGAAGTGGGCAGATTCTCTCTATATCAAGAGAAGAAGCCTTCTTAAGTAGATTCTGCACCTGAACTCCGAACTTGCCTACAATGCCGAAATAATAGCGTCTGGCCTCACATGCCCAGTCATCATCCTCTACGTCATTAGCACCGAACTTACCGAAGACGTCAGCTGAGAAAAGAGTCTTAGTCTTTGACTCGTAAGTTACCATTACCTCTGGCCAGTGAACCATTGGTGCAGCTACGAAATTAAGAACGTGGTTTCCAAGCTCTAGAGAATCTCCCTCCTTGATAACGATTCCCCTGCCGAGGTAATCCTTTCCATAGAACTTGTTAAGCATAACGAAAGCCTTATCTGATGCTACAATTGAAGCGCTCTCGTACTTCTCAAGGAGATCAACAAGGCTACCTGAGTGGTCAGGCTCCATGTGCTGAACAATGATGTAGTCAGGAGTTCTGCCATCAAGAACCTTCTCGATGTTATCAAGCCACTCTGCAGTGAATCCAGAATCAACAGAATCCATTACAGCAATTTTATCATCAACGATCACATATGAGTTGTAAGCCATTCCTTCAGGAACAACATACTGACCCTCAAAAAGATCGATTTCGTGATCGTTTACACCAACGTTGAAAATTGAATCAGTAATCTTCATATTATCCTCCATAATAAAAAATATTGTGATTAAATATTGGATTTATAAATTTGTACAGAACAAACCTGTAGCAAGCTGAACCAGGATTGAAACAAGTGAAATGCTCACCCAGCAGGTGAAGCCCATGATAATCGGCTTACCGCCCTTCTTAACAAGCTCAACAATGTTGGTGTTAAGTCCGATAGCACACATAGCCATCGCAATAAAGAACTTGGCAAGCCACTTCATCCAAGTTACAAAAGAGCCCATATAAAATGTTGTAAAGCCAGACTCAGGCATCACGCCCACAACAGTAGTTATAATCGAAGCGATGATGAAATAAATAATAAAGAACGGGAAGACCTTCTTGAAGCTGAAGCTTCCACCCTCCTCTGACCTACTCTCCTTCTTCGCGCGGTAGATTGAAAGAACCAGCGTAATCGGAATGATAGCAAGTGTTCTTGTTAGCTTAACTGTGATTGCAGCCGAGAGGATTCCCTCAGTTCCGAAGATACCCTCCGCTATCGATGCTGCCGCTGTTACTGAAGATGTGTCATTAACGGCTGTGCCGGCAAAAACGGCGAAGCCTTCACTTCCGAACCCGATGGCATGCCCGAGCGTCGGGAATATAAGTGCGGCGAGAACATTAAAAAGGAAGATTACAGATATTGACTGTGCAATCTCCTTGTCATTAGCGCCGATTACAGGTGCTGTTGCAGCAATTGCAGAACCTCCGCAGATTGATGAACCTACACCAATAAGTGTAGACACCTTAGAATCCATCTTCAGAACCTTCATCATAATGAAGGCCATTATAAGTGATGTCGAAATTGTCGATACAATTACAGGAAGACTCTTGCTTCCTACAGTTAGAATTGTTCCGAGATTCAGTGAGAATCCAAGAATAATTACTGCATACTGAAGAATCTTCTTTGATGTGAACTTGATACCGTCCTTAAATGTCTCGCTAGATGCAAGATCCGCTTTCACAAGAGTTACAAGCATTCCTATAAGTATTGCGAAGACCGGCGCTCCTACTACATCAAACGATACGCTTCCAATCTTAAGACCGCTTAAGATAGTCGCAATCGCAGCAATAAATGTGCAAATTAATATTCCCGGTACTCTATTCCTCATCATTCTATTATCTAATTGTATTCCTTTCGTGATTTTCTTAATAATAAATAATTAAAATTAGCTATTAATTATAGCATATATTAGCGCTTGTTCATACCTTCCCACATAACAAGATCCCCACTTTCGCGAGTTTTGTTAAGATCTATGATTCTCTGGTTCTCAGAACCTCTGAATCTAAGAGTAATATTCTTAAGCTCCTTCTCGAATCTTCCGTCAACGAGAATGTCGATCATGCCGAGCATCTCCTCGGTAAAAGGAGTATTGCAGTGTTCACCGGGAGTCAGCAGCCTCTCGTAAGTAAAACCGGTGAAAGACCAGATGCTTTTGGCAGGGAAAGCTTCTCTTACTTTACGGAGAAAAGGCACGAGTGCCTCCTGGTTCGATGGTTCAAAGGGTTCTCCGCCGAGGATTGTAAGTCCCGAAATATAGCTAGGCTTCAGCATCTCGAGGATTTCTTCCTCGGTCTCTTCGGTAAACTCAGTACCGTATTTGAAGTCCCAGGTCTCCGGCTGAAAGCAGTCCTCGCAGCAGTTGGTGCAGCCCGACACAAAAAGTGTGACGCGGACGCCCTCGCCGTTAGCAATATCGCAATTCTTAATCTGACCGTAGTACATATATTGTGCCTCCGTGTTTTATCTGCAAAAAAGTCTGAAGCGTGGATGCCTCAGACTTTAATTCATATTTTCTATAGGTGAAGTACTCTATCCTTAATTTCCTGTGTACGACCCTGGTTCCAGAACTGGGTTCCGATGTAGCCGCATGTTCTTCTTGCAACTGACATTGTCTCCTGGTTTCTGTTGCCGCAGTTTGGGCACTCCCAAATCAGCTTGTTATGATCATCTACGATCTTAATCTCGCCGTCATAGCCGCACTCTGCGCAATAGTCGCTCTTAGTGTTAAGCTCTGCGTACATGATGTTATCGTAGATGTACTTAAGAACGTCGATTACTGCAGGAATGTTGTTCTGCATATCAGGAACCTCGATGTAGCTTATCGCTCCGCCTGGGCTTAGTTTCTGGAAGTCCGCCTCGAACTTAAGCTTTGTGAATGCGTCGATTTCTTCCTGAACGTGAACGTGATAGCTGTTTGTGATGTAGTTCTTATCAGTAACGTGTGGAATTATGCCAAAACGCTGCTGAAGTGACTTCGCAAACTTGTATGTTGTTGACTCCATTGGAGTTCCGTATACTGAGTAGCTGATATTCTCATTAGCCTTCCAGAATGAGCACTTGTCGTTAAGTCTCTGCATTACCTTAAGTGCAAATTCTCTGCCCTTCTCTGTTGTGTGGCTCTCGCCGAGCATTCTGTAGCACATCTCGCAAAGTCCTGCATATCCAAGTGAAATTGTTGAATATCCGTCAAAGAGGAGCTTATCGATTACCTCACCCTTCTTAAGTCTTGCGATTGCGCCGTGCTGCCAGAGAATTGGAGCTACGTCTGAAGGTGTTCCGAGAAGTCTCTCATGTCTGTATCTGAGCGCTCTATGGCAGAGCTCAAGTCTCTCATCGAGAATCTCCCAGAACTTGTTCATATCGCCGTATGATGAGCATGCAACATCAACGAGGTTGATTGTTACCACGCCCTGGTTAAATCTTCCGTAGAACTGGTGATGTCCGTTAGGAAGCATGTAATTGTCCTCTACAGTAAGGAATGATCTGCAGCCCATGCAAGGATATACCTCTCCGCGCTTAAGCTCCTTCATTACCTTCGCTGAAATGTAGTCAGGAACAAGTCTCTTAGCAGAGCACTTTGCTGAAAGCTCTGTGAGGTAGTAATACTTAGTTTCCTCTGTGATGTTGTCCTCATCAAGAACGTAGATAAGCTTAGGGAAAGCAGGTGTAATCCAGATTCCCTTCTCATTCTTAACACCCTTATATCTCTGACGGAGAACCTCCTCAATGCAGAGTGCAAGGTCATCTCTTGTCTGTCCCTCTGGAACCTCGTCAAGATACATAAACATTGTTACAAACGGTGCCTGACCGTTACAAGTCATCAGTGTAATCAGCTGATACTGAATAGTCTGAATACCGTTCTTGATTTCTTCCTTAAGTCTCTTCTCAGTCAGGATGTTGATGATCTCCTCATCCATAGGCTCACCTGTGGCCTCACGCTCTGAGATTACATACTGTCTGATCTTCTTACGGCTCACATCTACAAAAGGTGCGAGGTGCGCAAGTGAAAATGACTGTCCACCGTACTGATTTGATGCAACCTGAGCGATAATCTGAGTTGTGATATTACAAGCTGTATAGAAGCTGTGTGGCTTCTCGATCATAGTCTCACTGATGATAGTTCCATTCTGGAGCATATCCTCTAGATTGATAAGATCGCAGTTGTGCTCTCTCTGGGCGAAATAGTCGCTGTCGTGGAAATGAATAATTCCGGCATCATGCGCGTCCATAATCTCCTCAGGGAGGAGAATACGCCTTGTAAGGTCCTTGCTGACCTCGCCCGCCATATAGTCTCTCTGAGTTGAGTTGATGATAGGATTCTTATTAGAGTTCTCCTGCTTAGCCTCTTCGTTGGCTCTGTCTATAAGTGCCATAATCTTCTCATCAGTAGTATTTGACTGACGAACAAGAGAACGGTTGTATCTGTAAGTGATATACTCCTTGGCAACCTCATACGCACCGTGACGCATGATTTCCTTCTCTACCATATCCTGAATTTCTTCTACAGCTGGCGATCTGTTAAGTCCGTCACAAGCGATTGTAACAGCCTCGGCAATTCTTCTGATCTGCATTGGGGTCATCATAAACTGCTGGGGAACAGAATCATTCGCACCGTGGATAGCATCGATAATCTTATTGACATCAAATGAAACCTCGGATCCGTTTCTCTTAATAACTCTCATAACTGCTTCTCCTCACCTCTTATGCCCATCTGGGCACCTCTATAATAAAACAAATTACTAAACACACCTTAACTTAAACACTATATTGTATATCTATATAAGCAGACACTATATATTGTGTCTGGGATATTTGTTTCATTTCGGACGAACACAATATCTTGTTCGACCGTGTCACATTCTATACCCAATATATGGTAACAGTCAAATGAAATTTCCCTATATTTTGTATTAAATATAAGCCGCAGATAACAATATATAGTAACGTTGCATTAAAAGTCCGCGGTATATAGTGCTTTGAAGCCCGTTCCGCGGACGATTATCTTATTCTATTATTTATTCTTTTGTTTTAAGAAGCTCTCTTGCCTCATCGTATTTCTTATCAGCTATAAGAGCGTTCACCCTCATCTCGGTCTCCTTGCGGATTCTTTCTGTCTCGAAGATGTCGCTGTCAAAATACTTCTTATATACCGATTTTCTGTACGCCCTCGGACTCTGTTCTCTAAGTGTTCCGTTCTCGAGAAGCATAATTCTGTCCGCACATCCTGTTACAGTGAAGAAATCGTGGGATACCATAAGTACTGTTCCCTTGTATGCCTTAATTGCACGCTCAAGTGCCGCCTGAGCGTAAATATCAAGATGGCTTGTAGGCTCGTCAAGAATAAGAATGCCTGCCTCACTCTCGCAGATTTCTTCAAGCTGCTTAAGGTTTCTCTCACCGCCTGAAAGTGTGCTGTGACCATCATCGTAAATCTGGCTGAACATTCTGATATTATCAGGATTCTCATCTGACAGAAGTTTATATACATCCTTAAGAAGACTTGACTTACCAGTACCGTTCGCACCGACGAACGCAACCTTATCTCCGCAGGAGATGTCAAAATTAACATCATGCAGAATCTCCCTCTCGAAAGACAGAGAATAGTCTTTGATTGAAACGGTATTTTGGCCGTCTGACTCAGATTCGCCTGCTTCAGGGAAGCTGAAGTCGTACTTTTCAGTCTCAAGGAACGGATAATCCTCTCTCATTGCGATGATTCTGTCGAGATAGCTAGAGCGAGCGCGGAGCTGCTTACCCTTCTTAGAATCGGTAGTCTCAGTCGCTTCTTTACGCATTTTCTCAACAAGAACACGCTGCTCAGCGATAAAATCATCGAACTTCGATGTAAGCTCGTGCATCTCAAGCTTTGTCTCGAGCATCGCCCTGTTGTACTCAGCGTAAGTGCCCGGGAACTGCTGAAGCTTCTCGTTCTCAAGGTGAAGAACCTTGTTAAAGCATTGGCTGAGAAGCAGTCTGTTGTGAGTAATCGAAAGGATTGTTCCGTCGTAATCATTGATCAGCTTCATCAGGCCGACGAGATTCTCAAAATCGAGGAATACATCCGGCTCGTCCATTACAAGAAGCTGCGGTTTCATCAGCATACTTCTTACGATTGAAAGAAGCTTAAACTCACCGCCGCTAATCTTGTTAACCGGTACATCTGCAACGTGAGAAATACCTGCAACTGCAAGCTCCTTATGGATGTTCGAATCATAATTATAGCCGTCAACAGCATCCATTTCGTCAAGGCAATTCTGATATCTGTCAAAAATATCCTCTGGCGCATCCTCATCCGCCATCTTCGCACATGTCTCATCAATTCTTGCCTGAAGCTCGATAAATGGCTCCGCAAGAAAATCATAGGCTGTCACATCAGAATCCTCATGTTCAACAAACTGATCCACGTAAGCGATTCTCATATTCTCATCCTTATGAATGTCGCCTTCATATGTATAAATGTCCGGATCAAGCATCAGCTTCACAAGCGTACTCTTACCTGAACCATTACTTCCTATAAGAACGGCGTGGTCCCCTCTTTCAATCTCAAAGGTAATCCCATCTAGAATATCCTTGGTTGGATAAACGAAAACTACGTCTTTAAACTTAATCATGTATACTCACTTTCTATATAAATGTGGGTTCTACCAACCTCTATATATATTATAGCGTGGTGGCATGCCAATCAGTCTTGGATGGCGATAATCTACTTATTGTTAAGAGCAGCAACCTTGCCGAATTCTGCTATTCCTACGTGGCAATAACCGGCAGGATTCTTCTCAAGATAGTCCTGATGGTACTCCTCAGCATCGTAAAAATTGCCGAGCACTCCCATTTCAACATAAAACTCGCTGTACTTCGCTTTCTCTTTCTCGAAAAATGCTTTAACAGTACTCTCGTCTGCAGGATCTGTATAATATACGCCAGTTCTGTACTGCGTACCAATATCTCCGCCCTGCCCATCCGCTCTTGTCGGATCAATAATGATAAATAGTGCTTCGAGAATAGTATCGAGCGAAACCACATCAGGATTGTACGTAACCTTCACGGCTTCACATGCACCAGTCTTGCCCGTGCACACCATCTCATAAGACGGATTCTCAACGCACCCGTTCGCATAACCAACCTCAGTGTCAGTCACGCCGTCAAGCAGCGTAAATGCCTTCTCAGTTCCCCAGAAGCATCCTCCCGCGAGGTAAATTTCTCTTGTTCCCATAAGCTGCCTCCTCATCTCCTCGAACTTCCTGTTCGTATCCGCATTTCTTCCTCTGAAGCTTATCATGCGGCCAAAATATCCTTCTTCTTCCGCAATCCTCCGACTCTCGTCAAACTCGAGCTCGTGATACAGACACACGTGTCCTACGAGGTTGTCGATAGGTGTCTTCTTGATAGCCCTCGGAACAGCGTGTTCCTCGTAGAAGCAATCAAGAACCTCATCCGTAATCGGTGAGGTGTAAAGCTCTACCGAGCTTACATTATATATGTCTTCAAGCGGTGTCTCTGTCATCACCCTAAAAATATCAAGCTTATCAGCGTCTCTTAGTATCTTCACAAGCCTCACATCCGCCACTTCAGGCTCTGGAATTCTGTACATGCTGTGACAACGGATGGCATCGCAGATTGCTATAAGAATTGCATTGTCATTAACTATGCTCTCGCAGCCCGCCTCTGCAAACATCCTGATCAGCATGTCATCCCCAAACAGAATCTCTGCGCTGAGCGCAGCATGATCCACAGACTTTGCATCTACAAAAGTTCCGTACTGCCTTACCTGTTCAAACCTTCCGATATCATGAAGCAGGCCTGTAAGCCAGCAGATATCTGTTTCAATCTTGCCAAGGTGAAGAGACTCTGCCAGCCTCTCACATAGCTCAGCCACCCTGTACATGTGCTTGTATTTAAGAGCAATCTTGACGTCGTCAAGATTGTACTTCTCTGCATATTGTTCGAAAGCCTTGCAGGCTTTCGCTCTGTTGATTCTTATATTACTCATTTATTTGTTTTCGTATTAAATCTCGACTAAATCAGGATACCCTCCAGATGGTCGCACTCGTGCTGAATAATCTGAGCAGTCCAACCCTCAAAACTTCCGTGTCTCTTATTCATTCCGATATCCTGATAATCAACCTCAATATTCTGGTATCTTGAAGTCTCCCTCGATCCTGCAAGCGACAGACAGGATTCTTCGGTCTGGTACACGCCGCTTTTGGCAGTGATAACGGGATTAAGCATCAGAAGAATCGCCGGACCTGCAGCCACCGCGATAATTGCCTTCGGCTCGCCAATCATATTCGCAGCCATTCCTACGCAGCGCTCGCTATTCGCACGAAGTGTGTCCAAAAGATCCATCGCGAGCGGCACATCGGCCTCACTCGCTGGCTTGGCCTTCTGCGAAAGCAGCATAATATCCTTGCAAATATCCTTAACCATCGAAACCTCCGAAAATGTAAACTTTGCTGATTCAATCTGGCTGATTTAATCTAGCTGATTTACTTAGCCCTTTATTATAACACAGATTTGCGTGGTAACCTATTCTACTACAGCGCTCCTGGTTTGATTGTCAGCTTCCCAATGCATTGCCGTACTCCGTTTAAGTTGCTAGGTTCCAGCTCCTACATTCCTGTTACCATTTTTATACTTTTCTAGATGTTGGATCTAGAATGTTACCAATTATCTTCACTTCTATGAAATTGGTACACCTTGCTTATGAACGTCATCTTGTAGTGCACCTCAAGTACTAGTTGATAAGCATTACAGGTGCTACATCTAACTGCTTATTCTGGCGAACCTGGATTCGCAGGTGTACCAATTTTTTAAATACAGCTCTGGTGGTAACATTCAGGGTCCAATTATTTAATTATTAGTAAATTGGTAACAGTTATTGTTATGGCAATTATTGATTCGATATGTACTTACCATGACAACGAATTATGGTTTGCGGTTGCTAGCCGCTCTGTTACAGTGCTCTCGTATTAATGGCCTACCTCCCTGTTACCATTCTTACACTTTACAAGACATTGGACCTAGTATGTTACCAATTACCTTTCTTCTTTGAAATTGGCACAACTTGCTTATGAATGCAATCTTGAAGTGCTAATTGATCAGCATCACAGGTGCTGCATCTAACTGCTTATTCTGGCAAACCAGGATTCGCAGATGTACCAATTTTTTAAATACAGCTCTGGTGGTAGCATTAAGGGTCCAATTGTTTGATTATTAGTAAATTGGTAACAGGCCTTTACAAAGAGATGGTATAACAATGCTATGTAGTTATAAACGCAACTCGTCACACTGTGTAATTACCAAGGCGGCGCTTACGGAATCATCAGCCATATCAGTTAAATGTTTTTCAGAAAGTACATGTGCTACTTATGCAAGGTTACATATCTTAACTGCATAATAATATGTTTATAAGACATCTAACGTGCACAGCCCTATTTTGCTGCACTTTTCAAGCCTAGAATCACAAGCTATAATCAGCATTACCAATATTTTGGCCAGTAAGATCAACATCATAAAAATCAACATCATTTAAAACTACATATTTAAAACAAAAGGAGTCAATCAATTGGACATTAGTGAAAAGCTTGATGACCTTGAAATTTTCTATGAAAGAAGACTTAAAGAAAGCAGAGCCGAGCTTGAAATGCTTCCTAAGGGTGGTATTACTGTTTCAAGATTAAGAAAGGGATATTCAAGGAGAATTTCTTATACAGATCCAATAACAAAGAAATATCACAGAAGGAAAGCGAAGCGTAAAGAAGTGAAGCTTGTTTCGGATCTGGCATATAGAAGATATCTGAATAAGCTGATTAAAGAAGATGGAATTGAGCTCAAGGCTATAAAGGACTACAAGAAGAAGCATATCCCAGAGCCACACGGAATAATCAAAACGAATTGTCCAGAAGAGTATCACAGGCTTATCAGTGACAGAACAGTTCCATCTGATAACAACCTTAAGCGTTACCAGGATATGCTTGATAACAAATATGTCCGCAGCACAAGAAACCTGCAGAAGCTTATCATATCAACAATGAGTGGAATCAAGGTGCGATCCAAATCAGAATGCATTATAGCAGACTTGCTCACCCGCGAAGGACTAGCTTTTGTATACGAACCGATTCTGATAATTGATGGGCAGGAATATACACCGGATTTCATAATAATTGATACTATGACAGGCCGTGCATTTATGTGGGAACATCTTGGCCTTTTGGACAAACAGGATTATCTAGAAAAATCGCTGATGAAGATCGCTGATTTCAACAAAGATGGATGGCATATTGGAGTGAATCTGATTCTTACAGGGGAAACCCGTGGTAACCCATTCAACGCGCAAAAAGCGAAGGCCGCTCTCGATCGTATTCTGCTGAACTGATTATCGGTCATAAATTGCTAACAGTCGCAATAAAACAGGCGACATCACTGCCGCCCGTACGGTTGTTTTCTGACCGCGGTCTAAATCTACCGCCCATATAACCCATATATTTAACTATATTAGAACTGTATCTCAATTGTTGTGCCTTTACCGGGTTCGCTCTCGAGCGAAATCTCGGCATCGTGGAGCTCGACGATGTGTTTTACGATGGCAAGGCCGAGGCCTGTGCCACCAGTTTCCTTAGAGCGGCTCTTGTCAACGCGATAGAAACGCTCGAAGATTCGCTTCTGTTCATCTGCCGCAATTCCGATTCCGTTGTCACGGACTGTTAGTACAGGTCTTTCCTTATTTAGAACTGAAACTATTACGAATCCGCCGGCGTTATTGTATCTGATTGCATTCTGAACCAGGTTCTCGACAAGCTCGACAAGCATAGTCTGATTTCCGCGGATCATCACGTGCTCACCTGTGAACGATACGTTAATATTTCTGGCGTTGCCCACCATCTTAAGGCCCTCGATGCAGCCAGCTACTACCTCATACAGATCTAACTCGACAAAATCAGGTGCGCTCTCCTTCTGATCAAGCTCCGAAAGACGAATCGTATCAGTGATAAGAGTCAGCAGTCTGTCGCAATTTCGTCTGATTTCGTGATAGAAATGATTGCACTGATCAGGTGAAACCATGCCGCTTTCGAGAAGCTCGGCGTAGCCTGAAATTGCAGTCAATGGGGTCTTAAGCTCGTGAGAAACATTGGCAGTGAAATCCTGACGGCTCTTCGCCGCTGAGAGGATGTCCGCGTGCTGCTGCCTGATTGTATGGGCAAAAGGTTCGAGCTCCCTGTATGGTGGCTCCATCTGGGTATCTCCGAGATGTTCGCCCATTGTCTCTATCGGCTCTACGATTACTCGAGTCAGCATTCTTGAAAGTGCAATGCAGACTGAAAGAACAATAAGAAAAACAAGAAGCATTGCTGGAATTGCCCTTTTGAAAATAGACACGATGCTCTCAGAGGTTGTTGCAACTCTGAGTACCGTTCCGTTATCAAGCAGAATAGCATAATAATAAGTATTCTTATTAAGGGTATCGGAAAGTCTTACAGCTTCGCCAGTTCCGTGTTCAAAAGCTTCCTTGACCTCAGGTCTGTTGGCATGATTCTGAAGATTGCTTGCAGTTGCATCATTGTCGTAGATTACGGTGCCGTCACCATCAATCCATGAAACACGAAGCTCATCTATGTTAGTAGACAAATCAATATCGTCTGCATTCGTATTCTCGTTCTCAAAATAATGGGTATCCTTAAGGATCTTGGCACTGACTACAAGATCCCGCTTTATTTGAGTTTTAAAAACACTATGATAAACGCTCGTGATACAGAGCATGGTAGCCGTCACGGCAATAACCGCAATAGCTACCATTCTTATATAAATCGTCTTCTTCATTATCTGATCACCATCTATTCGATTACATAACCGACATTTCGAACCGTTCTGATTCGAGCACCATAGTTACCAAGCTTCTGGCGAAGCGTCTTGATATGCATGTCAAGAGTTCTTGATTCAACCTCAACAGTGATGCCCCAGACACGATCCATAATCGCAGTTCTTGAAAGAACTGTGCCCTTGTTAAGAACAAGATATGAGAGAAGCTCATACTCCTTATAGGTGAGATCCATGTGATGTCCGTCTACAGAAACTTCCCTCTTCTCGTCGTTGATTACGAGACCATCGAGCACTAAAGTTTTGCCAGCGTCAGGCATACTTCGGCGAAGAACAGCCTTTACACGAGAGATAAGCTCCATTACAGAAAATGGCTTCCTGATGTAATCATCGGCGCCATCCTCGAGTCCCTTCACAAGATCTAGCTCCGTTGTCTTAGCTGTAACCATGATTACAGGAATCAGCTTAGTCTCAGATGTTCTTCTGATCTTCTTAAGAATCTCGATGCCGTCCTCGTCTGGAAGCATAATATCGAGCAGAACTAGATCAGGATGCGCCTCGTAAAGCCTGTGATAGAAGCTCTTCGCATCCTCAAAACCTACTACCTCGTGACCAGCGTTCTTAAGCGCGAACTCCTCGATTTCTCTTATGTTATTATCGTCTTCTACTATGTAAATTAAAGCCATAATTATTACTCCTTTGGCTAATTATACCACGCGCAGGCTATAGACTGTACGCCTTAGTCAGAGCCTCGAATTCCTCATCGAAACGCTTTCTCTCATCCGCAGGCAGACTCTTGAAATACTCATGAGTATTGTAGTCATTTGCAAAAATCGTAATCATCTCAACCGCAATATTCGAGCAGTGATCCGATACCCTCTCAAGACTGTTCAGCACATCCTCGAGAATAAAACCCATCTCGATAGTACATCTACCCTCCTGGAGCCTCTCAATGTGATTAGCCTTAATCTGCTTAGTCAGATCGTCAACAACCTCTTCTAGAGGTTCAACATGTGTTGCCGTTCCGAGCTGCTCCGTGCAAAAGGCCTCTGTCGTCAATCCGCAGATGTCCCGCACGGCTCTAGATATGGTCTCAATCTCAGCTCTTGCATCGGCCGAGAATGAGAGGCCCTTCTCATTGATCTCATCTGCCGAACACGCGATGCTGTGTGCGTGGTCGGAGATTCTTTCAAAATCACTTATGCTGTGGAGTATAAGTGTCAGAGTCTTACTGTCTTCCTTTGATAAATTCTTGCTTGAAAGCTTTACAAGGTAAGTTCCGAGAGCATCCTCGTATTCATCGACGAGGGACTCAAGTCTTGCGACTTCCTTTGCTTTTTCTTTATCATAATTTGCAATTACATCAAGTGCAAGCAGAATCGAATTTTTTGTGATATCTGCCATCTCGCGAACCTTTGCTCTGCAGATTTCCATTGCGAACGCAGGCCTCTCGAGGAATCTTTCGTCGATTGTAACTGCAGACTTGCTCTCCTCTACAAGCTTCTGTGGCTTGTCCTTGATTGTAATCTGTGCAAGTCTTACAAGCTTATTAGCGAATGGGAAAAGCAGAAGTGTTGCACATACGTTGAATGTTGTATGTACTACTGCTATTCCTGCAGCTGTTGCAGAGGTTCCAAGGAAGTCAAAATGTACGAATGAATTTACACTGTAGAACACGATCATAAAGATTATTGTTCCGATCAGGTTGAAATAAAGGTGAATCATTGCAGCCCTCTGGGCGTTCTTAGTTGCTCCGATTGCTGATATGATGCTTGTAACGCAAGTACCGATATTCTGTCCCATAATAATAGGAATTGCTACGCTGAATGGAACTGCACCAGAGATACATAGAGCCTGAAGAATTCCGACTGAAGCAGATGAACTCTGAATAGCTGCTGTCAGAAGCGTACCGGCAATCATTCCGAGGATTGGATTGCTGAATGCTGTCATAAGACTTGTAAACTGCGGGTTATCTGCAAGTCCGGAAACTGCTCCACTCATAGTCTCCATTCCGAACATCAGCACGGCAAAACCGAGAAGGATCTCACCAGCGTCCTTTTTGCGCGACTCCTCTTTGCTTGCCATAACGAGGATGATTCCGATTGCTGCGAGCACCGGTGAGAATGATGACGGCTTAAGCAGGCTGACCCACACGCTGTCACCACTGATTCCAGAAAGTGAAAGAATCCACGATGTTATTGTGGTACCGATATTCGCACCCATGATGATTCCGACAGCCTGTCCGAGCTGCATGATGCCGGAGTTTACAAATCCGACAACCATAACAGTCGTTGCAGAGGATGACTGAATCACCGCGGTTACGAGTGCACCAAGCATAACAGCGTAGATTCTCTTGCTTGTGAGGTGCTCAAGGATGCCTTCTAGCTTACCGCCGGCCATCTTCGAGAGTCCACCTCCCATTGTATTCATTCCATATAGGAAGAGCGCCAGCCCTCCCACCATGTTAATTACATCAAATATGCTCATACGTATTTACCTAACCTTTTCTTTATATTTTTTACCTTAGTGTTTCTTTCGTTTTACAATTTCAAGCGAATGATAAACTACGAAAGTAAATTACAAAGACAGGTTAGTGTAAATACAATGTAAATTATTTTACATTCGAGATGTAGTTATTACATATTAGACAAGTTCAGCGTCCTTAAGTCTCGCGTATGTATAATCTCCCTCAGTATAAGTTTCAAAAGTTCCAACTACTGTAATCTCTGAGTCAACTTCAGGATAATCATCAGGATACTTGGCATCGCCTTTAAGCTTAAATTCGATTCCCTGCTTGCAGCACTGTGTCGCGTCTTGAATCAGAACAGCCGTATAATAATCGTCATCGCCGGTACCCTCGTATACGGCAAAATTTCCTGTCATCTTGATGGTTTTGCCCGTGTAGTCGTCGGGATTTGACATGATGTTACTCACCTCTGAGAGGATCATTGTTGAGCTTAGCGATGTAAGATCAACATCGACGTTATCTGCAGAGTCTGATGAAGATGTCTTCGAATCACCGCAGGATGCCATGGAGAATACCATAATGCACAGAATTCCCATAATCAGTATATTTTTTAATGTTTTCTTATTATTCTTATTCATTATCTTGCCCCCTTAACCTTTCCTGCCAGACAGAAGATGAAAAATACTACAATATCCACTGCCACGATTGTTGATCCTACCGGTGTTCCAGCGAGGATTGAAATCAGAATTCCCGTTACCGCACAGATAACAGATATTACGGCCGAACAGATTGTTACAGCCTTAAAGTGCTTAAACACCCTCATCGCTGAAAGTGCCGGGAATATGATAAGTGCTGAAATCAGAAGTGAACCAACGAGGTTCATCGCAAGCACGATTATCACAGCAATAACTACGGCAATTATCAGATTGTAAAGCTTGGCATTTGTGCCAGTTGCTTCAGCGAAGCTCTCATCGAAGGTTACTGCAAAGATCTTATTATAGAAGAAGACAAAAACAGCAACGACTACCATCGAAAGAATCACGCAAAGCCACACGTCTGCCGGCTTGAGTGTAAGAATCGATGTCGATCCGAAAAGTGTGCTGCACACATCACCAGACAGGTTTGCTGATGATGAGAATAGATTCATCAGCAGATATCCTATTGCAAGTGACCCTACAGAAATCATCGCTACAGCAGCATCCCCCTTAATCTTCGCATTTTGTCCCGATCTTAGAAGCAGCACTGCACAGATTACAGTCGCAACGAGCATAAACAGATTGACGTTCAGGACGTCCAGAATTGATGCAAGCGCCATCGCACCGAATGCAACGTGTGACAGTCCATCACCGATGAACGAAAATCTCTTAAGAACGAGCGTCACTCCAATAAGAGATGAGCAAAGCGCAATAAGAGTTCCCGCAATCAGAGCGTACTTAACGAACGGATATGTCATATATAAAGATAGTGTACCGAAAATTCCCATTACATCTCACCTCCCTCAAATGATGCAAAACGTCTGCCCACCTTTGATTCAAGAAATTCCTCCTTGGTTCCAAAGAAATAATCATTTTCCATATAGAGAATGTGATCTGCATAACGTAGAGCCGCCGACACATCGTGCGAAACCATTACGACAGTAATACCATCTTTCTTATTCAAATCCGCTATAAGATCATACATTTCCTGCGTAACCTTAGGATCAAGTCCAGATACAGGTTCGTCAAGAACGATAAGCTTGTCTGTCGCACACAGAGCCCTTGCGAGCAAAACCCTCTGCTGCTGACCGCCCGACATCTCGCGGTAACATCTGTCCTCGAGAGCGGAAAGTCCCATACGCTCGATGTTCCTTTTGGCCATGAGCTTCTCCTTCTTATTGTAAAAAGGTCTGAGCCCGCAGCTTCCCTGATATCCCGAGATAACTATCTCTCTAACCGACGCCGGAAAGTCCTTCTGCACGACCGTCTGCTGCGGCAGATAACCGATTTCAGTCTGTTTGAGCCCGTCACCGAACTCAATCTCACCGCTAAGCGGTTTCTGAAGTCCGAGCATTGTTCTCATAAGAGTCGACTTTCCTGAACCGTTCTCACCAACGATACATATATAGTCGCCTTCATTTATGACAAAATTAAGATTCTCTACAAGAATGTGTCCCTCGTATCCGAGTGAAATAATGTTGCTTCTGATAAGTGCCATATGTTCCCCCTCCCGTCTATGCAAGTGCTTTCTTAAGCACCTTAAGATTATCTTCCATTATTGAAATGTAAGATACGCCATCAGATACATCGTCTGCAGTAGTTGCCTGCATTGAATTTAGAGTGAGAATATTCTTGTTCTGTGACTTGGTATTGTCTATTATTGTTTTGGCAATCTTCTGGTCTGATCCGTCGATTGTCATTACGGAATTAAGACCAAGGCTGTCTACCTTATTGGCAAGGAACACGATTGTCTCAAAGCTTGCTTCAGTCTCTGCACTGCATCCGTTAAATGCCGCGTAGCAGTTAAGTCCGTAATCGTCAGCCATGTATCTGAATGGGAATCTGTCTCCGAAAACCAGATTCTTATTCTTGGCATCCTGACATACCTTCTTGTACTCGCTGTCGAGGTTAGCAAGTTCCTTGTTATATGATTTAACATTTGCTGCATAAGAATCGGCATTAGCTTCATCTACATCTGATAATGCATCGGCTATTGCAGAGGTCAGTACCTTGGCGTTCTTAAGTGAAAGCCAGATATGCTCGTCGTACTCGTGGTCATGCTCGTTATCTGCGTCATCATGGTCATCGTGATCATCTGCATCATCGTCGTGATCATGGTCGTGATCATCGTCGGCCTCCATGCCAGGAAGAAGCTCTTCCTCTACGGCCTTGTCACCAAGTGCCTCCATCAGATTAACAACCTTTATGTTCTTGTTGTTTGCATCCTCTAGTGCGTCCTCTACCCACTCATCAGACTCACCGCCAACATAAACGAAGACATCGCAGTCTGAAAGCTTCATAAGATCCTGTGTAGATGGCTGGTAGCTGTGAAGATCAACACCGTTATCGATCAGCATTGTGACATCGGCATCATCAGCCTTGTCTCCGAGGACATTCATTGTCCAGTCGTATACAGGGAATGTGGTTGTCACAACCTTGAGCTTTCCAGAATCTGAAGAATCAGATGAATCCTTAGAACAGCCTGTAAGATTCAGGCAAGCAAAACATAAAACGGCAGCAAGAATAACCGAAAAAAACTTTTTCATATTAAAAACCTCCATAATTAAACGACACGAAACAGGCGACTGCATTATTTGAAGTCGTCGCAAGATGTGCTCGCATAGTAAATGTAATGGCGCAATTATATAAAAATTGCACTACAAAATGAGGGACTACGCCCTTGTCATCAAATTACGAGGTCTATTTAATTGTTAAGTCTTACCTTATTGGAAACTGGTGTGCTGAATGTAATAACTTCAGCAAAGAAATGTAGAATAGAAACTGTTATCAGAGCGATAACAGTCGCAAGAATTGCACCGGCAGCCTTTCCAGCTCCGATTTCTCTGATATTATTCTCAGCATTGTGTACAGAAAGACATACCTGGCAGCCTGCACCTGAACAGTCATGGCAAGCCTCCTCAGCAATATAAGTAAGAGAAAGACATGACATTGCAACAATGATAACACATGTGAATATTGATAATAATCTGCGTGCATTTCTGTTCATGCTGTCCTCCCTTCTGTCTTATACCTAATGTCTTATAATCTTAATGCTAAAAAATAGAACTAATTCAGGTGATTAGGATTTGTCATAGCTAACCACTTTATTAGTTTTATCATTATCGTTTTTCAATGTCAATAAATCTCACAGACACTTCACAAACTATTCATTTATCTCGTCGAGGTTGTTCCAGCCGTATCTGTAGATTGAAATAAGAATCGACACCTCTGTCACGACCTCATCGAGGATACCTGCCCATGATCCGACAATAATGTCATATATAATCCATAGTGGTGAATTTATAGACATTCCAGCAGATCTTATCTTCTTGGCATTATTGGTATAACCTGCAATAGTCGACGCAATATTCCCGACAACCGGCAGAATTGAAATCCAGCCGGACCACGTAACACCGAGAACAACACACTGAAGCAGGCAGATCACGACGCACATCCACTTGCTTTTGGCCCATTCCCACTTGCTTCCAAGAAACATCGAACGAATAAGATTAAGCACATAGCTTATACCTCCGGTTGATGCTCCAAGCAGCAAGAGGTGCGTTGTATAACAGAAATACGAACCGAACTGTACGCGGAACAGATTCTTGTTGCTCCTGCACTGAAATGACAGGAAGAAAAGAACCGTTCCGACGAGTCCGATTCCCTGAATTATTAAATAATTAAAACTCATGTAACATCTCACTCAAAGCTTCTGGTGCTATGCCAGATTAGCAACAATTCTCTCCACAACCTCTTCGATATTCTCTCTTCTTGTTGCAAGGTTTACTCTGATGCAGGTCTCTGTTCCCATGCCTCTGAACCAGTCACCATAGTCAACGGCCATACGGCACCTGTCCTGAACGAAATCCTTCATCTCCTCAGGCTTTACGTAAGCACCGAGATCAATCCACATCAGATAAGTTCCCTCAAGCGGAGCAATCACAATTTCGCTAAGTGCACCCTCAAGAGTTTCCTTAACATAATTATAGTTACCGTAAATCTCCTGCTTAACGCCATCAAGCCAAGGAGCGCCACTCTCATATGCAGCCCTTGCCGCAATATATCCGAAGCTGTTTCCTGAAGTCACGCGAATTGACTCAGTGAAGCTGTCCCATCTTCTTCTAACCTCTTCATCTGGAATCATAACAAAAGAATTCTGTGCACCGGCAATATTAAATGTCTTAGATGGTGCTGTGATTACTGCAAGAATCTCATTGTATCTTCCGTCTTCGTTGAGTGAAAGAAGTGAAGTGAACTCCTTATCATATACGAAATCCTGGTGAATCTCATCAGAAATAACGAAAACTCCATGCATGCTACAGATCTCCATCAGCTGCTCAAGCTCTTCTCTCTCCCACACTCTGCCGATAGGATTGTGAGGTGAACAGAATATCATGCATCTTACATCTTCCTTCACGATAGTTTTCTCAAGCTTGTCGAAATCAATCGAATACCTGCCAGAGTTATTATCGAGACTGAATTCTGTAAGCTTCCTTCCGTTATTCTCCACTGCATCGTAGAACGGATAATATACAGGAGTCATTACGAGCACGTTATCAGTCGGAACTGTCACTACACGAAGGAGCCAGTTAAATCCGGCAACAACTCCCGGCGAAAATCTTATAATTTCACGATCAACATCTACCGAATGTCTCTCCTTCTCCCAGTTAATAAATGCCTGAAAATACTCGTCAGGAACATTATAGTAACCGATAACGCCCTTATTTACATACTCGTGAAGCGCTTCCTGAACACACTCCGGAACAGCAAAATCCATATCAGCGACCCAAAGTGCCACCAAATTACCATCGCCAAACTTCTCCTCGAGACCATCCCACTTGATGCAGTCTGAATTTCTTCTGTCTATATATTTAGGCTTCTCAATACAATCAGTCATAACAAATACCCTTAAACCTTTCTGTAGATTTTCTATCTATAATAATAAGACAATTCACGTGCAATTTCATGAAATATTAGTAAAAAAGCACCGAGTCTGCAATAAACCCGATGCTTCACAATTTACTTTATGTAGTAGTATTTGTATTTATATGGATTCGCATCCGGATCATCAATCGAAGCCTTCATCCTGTCGACATTAAGAACGCCGACAGTATAATCAGTAGCATACATTACATAGTTTGAACCATTAATCACAGCCTCTATCTCTTTCTCATCATTAAAGTAGCAATCACTACCGATATATGAAGCCTTGTCGTTGTTAAGAAGTTTTGCAAGCTCGGATCTTGTGCTATTTCCTTGTATAATTCTTATATCATCAGCTTCTATCCTGTGTCCGAACTCACTCATCGCGATGCTGCCGTAATCATATGTAAAACCAACAAGATTAAACGTTCCAGCAATAAAAACAGTCATAACAACTATTATCGAAGTTCCGACATACTTGTTAGTCTCTTTAGGCTTCATGATTGACTTCAGCCTGTATCTGAGAGACTGTCCATCTGCAGAAAGACACGATGTAAATCCGCGAGGACTTGCAGCAGCACTTAAGATAAGCTCTGAATACTTCCTTCGCTCTTCCTCATCTGCGCCTTCTAGAACCATTTCATCACAAGCCAGTTCAATATCTTCCGCCACATTCTTCTGCGTTCTTGAAAGCACTGGTATAAACCAGAATATCGCATTAACTACTGTAATAAAAATCTTCAGATTGGAATCACAATAATAAATGTGTGTAAATTCATGCCTGAATATCAGTCTCAGCTCTTCCTCTGTGTATTCTCTCTCGGGCAAAACCACTTCAACCGCATTTACCCCGATAGACACCGGAGCATCGGTGTTTTTCGACACCTTGAGATGTGATTTTGCCAGCGGTGAAGAGTCCTTATCAGCAAGCATCTTGTCGAGCTCGTCTTTAAATATAGTGTAGCGAAAATCTCCCGAATCTTCAGTAAGCATATAGCTTTCTTCATCAAGGTACTTCTTATAACTGAAATGATCTATTATCGCACGACCCATGTACAAAATAAAGCCTGCAAGCCATACGATGAAGATTCCCAATAGTGCACGCTTAGGTATTCTGACAAGATAAACAGGCAATACATCAATACCGTGAAATGCTCCACAAATCAGAAACATATACAGTATTGAAGAAAGTGCCCACAGAGACGATGTCACCCTCGCACTGCAGATTCTTCGAAGTCTTCCAATCAGCAGCATAAGAACAAGCTCGTACAAAGCAATACTTACCGCTATAGCAATCAGCTTCTGGTAGGTTATGCTGGTATCACCCCAGATAAAGGAAAAAAATACTGTTATTACAATATATGTAATCAGACAATTTGTTTCACGTCCTGATATAACTTTTCTGCTATTACTACCAAATGAAAAGAAAGATGTTGCTCCTACACAAATAAGAGCAATCGCTATATAAACAAGCCTTATTCCCCAAATACTGCCTAACATCACAGCCACCTACAACTTTCCTGACTTAAGAAGTTCACTTAGCTCCTCAATATCATCCTTACTGAGTCCGCTTTGCACAAGCGCACTCGCAAAAGTACTCATCTTGCTTCCGCATTCCTTCTCAATAAATCTCCTGCTCTGCGCAGCCAGATACTCAGTCTTCGAAACAAGCGGCGTATACTCACTGCTCCTGCCATTCTTCTCTGCCTTGACATACCCCTTCTTAACCAGCCTCGAAACAAGTGTAAGAATCGTCGTCTGCGCCAACGGCTTAATCTCATTCATGCCCTCTTCGAGCACCATCCTCGAAACAGGTGCCTCATGTTCCCACAGAACATGCATCAGATCCAGCTCGCTATCCGGAATTCTCTCAATATCCATAAAAACACCTCCCGGTATCATGTTGTTTTCTTTGCTCTACAATTGTAGTATATCTTTCTTGCCTTTATTCTACATTTATAGAGTAAATTGTCAAGCGATTTGTAGGCGGATCGCACTACGCAATGACTTCTTGTTTGCCACTCGGATTTGCACTTCTGAAAACATGACGATATTTGAGGAATTTTCAGAAATTTTTTCTGAAAATTCCCGATTTGCTGATTTTTTCAGAAATCCATTTTCATTTCCGCACCTGCCAAAAGCATTCTCACCTTCCGGAAGCATATTTATACTCCGCTTCGTCCGTGTATCTGTCCTCTGACCGATGCTCACTACTGTTATCAGCAGTAGATTCCCGCTTACACCAGCGGGAATCAGTGATATTTCATAAGATGCATTCATAATAAGCAGATTATCTGGTTCCTTCAGCGGAATCGTCTGCAGAATTATGCTCCAAATGATAAGCAATGACCAAGCCCCAGTAATCCCACTCCAATCCGTTTTTCTATAAACGCGATATCTAAGATATTTTACGAAAAATTTCTGAAAACAACGCCGATTTCGAATATTTTTCAGAAATCACCTTACCAGCATATAATTGCGGTTATCTGCATATTTATGCATCAACCAAACTCATCCACTATAAAAGGGTACCCTCTGCAAGAAAGCACCCATTCTATGATATTATATCTCCGCCCTGATCTTCTCAATCAGCGTAATGTCCGCCGGCAACCACTCCACGCTGTCAAGCGTCTCCCTCGTAAGCCACCTTGCTGCCTCGGCCTCCTTAAGCACGATCTTACCCGATACAATCTCGCACCAGAAACAATCCATGCTCAGATGAAAAGTCGGATAATCGTACTCAATCGTGTCAATCAGCTCACCTACAGCAATCTCGACATCAAGTTCCTCCATAATCTCACGCTTAAGCGCAGCCTCCGGAGTCTCACCAGCTTCAATCTTACCGCCTGGAAACTCCCAGCCACCCTTCAGATCACCATATCCTCTCGCAGTGGCCAGAATCTTATCATTATCGCGAATCACCGCCGCTACGACTCTAACTGTTTTCATATATAATCTCTCCTAATCTCTAACAATATAATCATAAATATCACTTCTCACCGGAACGTCAAGCCTATAATCAATCTCAAAAGCATCATCGTTGGTTGATTCCATATGAATTGCTATTGGCTCGTTTTCAGCATATATTTCTCCAAGGAAGTAAAATTCCTTAGCTTCTTTATCATCTTTGTTCTTACGTACAAAAAGATAATTTCGATTATCCTTATCTTCCGGATTTCTCTTGTAAATATGGTCAGCATCTCCAGACGTAATTTTTCTCGGATGCTTTGACAAAGCAATCAATCTGTTTTCAGAAATAAAACGATCCTCGTATTTGATTGCATCTTCAGCCTTATCGTAATTAATAAATACAGGCATGGTCTTAGTTTCACTGTCATAGAAATATCCGCCGATATTCTGAGCATTCATATTTCTCTTCCAACCAAGAAGTCTGCAAACATCTTCATATGTATATTTCTGATATAACTGAAAATTTGTATCCTTATATGTCTTTCCGTAATTCTCTTGGTAACGCTCTTCTCCGAATTCAAGAAGTTCCATAACCATAGACTTGAACTCTGGATTCTGAAGCATCTTATCGAATTGCGAAGTTATTGAATACCCTCCATCAACTGATTTCTCGATAAATACACAATGAGAATACTTCTTGCGTTCCTCTTCTTTGGGAAATTCATTAGTAAGATTTCTAAATACAGAATCTTCAGTAACTGATGAAGTTTCAATATTATATTTAGCTTCGATAAAATCTTTCAGGCAAATTAGATTTCCATCTTGCTGATTAATAAGATTATTCAAAAGTGCAAGTTCGTGGACACGCTTGTATGAAACAAGCTTCTTTGACATATATTCAATAACTACGGCCTCTTCATCAGAAAGTTCACATACGTAATCAGGTTCATATTTCTTAAGAAAAGCATAATATGAACCACATTTATCAAAAATCTTCGTAACGTCAATAGAGCCGTATTCCTTAAACTCCAATACTGTTGGAATTCTGCCGAGTTTATATTTAAGCGACTTATATGACTCACGCAAAAGCTTCATATCATTAGTCTTTGCGGAATCTATCGACGCATAAATTCTTCTTTTGGAGATTTCATCAAAATGGATAGTCGATGCACCTGGAATAACTCTCGTTCCTTCTTGGATATATCTTCGCATCGAGTCCTTGTTGTAACTGCGGTCACCAGATAAAGCAATCGGAATCATAAAATTGTTCATATAGTTACCGATGAAATCTAGAACAACAACATATTCCTTATCATCGTGCTTTCGAAGACCTCTGCCAAGCTGCTGTATAAACACAACCGGTGACTCTGTTGGTCGCAGCATAATTACCTGATTAATCTCTGGTATATCGACTCCCTCATTGAAAATATCAACCGTGAAAATATAATCTATGTAATCATCACCATCGGATGCCAATCGATCAATGACTCTTTCTCGTTTCTCCTGGTTATCTTCTCCGGTCAAAACTTCAGTTCTGTATAACTTGCCATCCTTACGATATTTGCAGTTGAATTTTATGAGACAGTTCCTTTGCCTCTTCCTTTCTACTGCAAAAAACAAGACCTTTTACACGATCTCCCGAATATCCGAAGTACTCTGCCTTTTCGATGACATAATCAACACGAGCACCAGAAACAAGATTTACAAAATTTCTTACTCCAGAATTGTCATCAAATACTTCGCCATCGATCTCAATATCTGTTATACCAAAATAGTGGAACGGGCACAGCAGATCCTCTTCAAGAGCCTGCTGTAACCTTATTTCATAAGCAATGTTATGATCGAAAATGTCGTATATGTCGTAGTTATTTGTGTCAGGGCTCGCAGTCATACCCAGCCAGAACTTTGGTTTGAAATATGACATGATATTCTGATAACTGGCTGAACCAGCATGATGACACTCGTCAAGAATAATTACATCAAATGCTTCAGGATCAAACTTCTCGAGAACATCATTTCTGGCCATCATCTGCATAGTTGAGAACAGGAAATCTTCTTCTATGTCTTTCTGATTTCCAGAAAGCAATCCATATGATCTTGAGCTACCAAAAATTCTTCTATAACTCTTAAGAGCCTGTTTAGCAATCTGCTCTCTATGAACGACGAACAGTGCCCGTTCAGGTGATAATTCTCTCATTGCAAAAGCTGATGCTATAGTCTTGCCTGTGCCTGTTGAGCTACATAACAGAGCTTTGCTGGCATTGTCGTTATATAGCTGCATTATATTGTTAACAAATGCAACCTGCATCTTGTTAGGAATAAGCTTATACCTGTCAAGCTCCACTATATGTTCCTGAGCAGCTGCTTTACGTTGCTTACGAATCATCTTTTCTCTAAGATAATCCGTCTTATAATCATCTATAAAATCAACAAAATCCTGTGTATGTGGAGAATGCCACAACTCGTTAAACTCATTTAATACTTCCTGTGCAATTTCGCCCTGTTCGGTAGATACAATCTTTGTATTCCACTCTCTGTTTCTGGTTACTGCACTAAGTGTCATGTTTGAACTTCCAATAATTATTCGATACATTTCTTCTTGTCTAAAAATATATCCCTTGGTGTGGAAGCCGCCAGTTTCATCATTTGATCTAAACATTCTAAGCTTGATATTCTTTAGAGATGAAAGAGTTTCAAGTGCATCAGGCTCACTGAATGAAAGATAATCTGTTGTTAGAATTTCACCTGGAATTCCTTTATCCTCAAGTTCTTTAAGCACCTGAAGCAATGGTGTAATTCCACTTTTAGTGATGAAAGCAACACTGATTTTAAACTGATCACAAGAAGACAGCTCCTGCTCCAATGAAGCAAGAACTTTTCTTCCCATTGCTGGATTATTTGAAAGAAATTCAGGACGATAAGCCAGATTTGATCTGTATGCTGAATTAATTGCAGCGGTCTGAAAACCATCTGTCATTTCTTTTATATAATCTATTTGTTTTGCCATTTACATTCTCCAGCTTATTAAACTAATGTCATATATATTTATTATACTATGAGCTTCATTTGCTTCCCAGGGTGTTGGGGGTTATTTTGATTAATAACTCTCTACCTTCATAACAAAAGGTTTGACAAATTAAAATAATACACTTAAAATAAATCTTAAGAAATGGGTTTCACAGCGGGTAAGGATTTATTCCTGACAGCACTTGCTCGTTTCTTTTTTTATTTTCAATATATCGTATAGATACTTTCTTCCATTTGCTGAATGTCTAACAATCAAGCTAGCACTAAAAATATTTATTCTATCGATATTACCATTTTCATCATATACTGGCAAAGCAAACCTTGTATCATATCTATACCACCCCCATTTAGCATCTCGCGAATGTTTATCTTTCTGGTTTTCTTCATATTTAGAATCTGTTGCTATTTCAATTAATTCTGGAATACCTTGAGCTGCATTAGCTTTTGCTTTAGCAACCGTACCTTTAAGTCTCTTTGTATATTTCGAGCCAGAATATTCAGATGGCAAATCATGACCGATATATATTGTTTCATTGCTCTCATTAACGTCATAGAATTCTCCAATAAATTGAAATAAATACCTCTCAACATCATCCCAGTTGACCGACCTCTTACCTTTAAATCTAATATCATGAATAAACACGGTCTTCTTCCCATCTAGATCTTCAATCACACTCACCTTTCTATCCATTGCTGCCTCCTTTGTTCATCAACAAATACGGCACACCCTACAGTGAATACTACATCTTACTTAAGAAGATAAATACGCACGTCTTCGCAAAATTGGCATCATTTCGAATGTAATATTCACCTCTATATTCTATCGAACATCTGTTCTATTATCAAGACTAAACACCCTTGCTTATTTAAAATACATTTGTAACTCTGATGGCACACTGGCGCAAATAAACCCATTTCGTAGTATAATCATCCCATGGAGGTTCACTTCTATGATTAAGACTATTAACGACAGGTTCACGATAGGTTACATTCACAAGGAAGAGCTTGGGGAAGCGGCCGGGGTTTTTGGCATGAGCGAGAAGCTCGTGAAGCAGTGCTACAGTTCTTCCGAGGAGTTCAGGCCGGGAATCTATTTCGATGAGGAATGCACTTTTGCGAAGATGAAGTTTTTCGATCCGACGAATGATCTGCCGGACGACTGCCTGGCTGTTTACATAACAAGGGGCAAGATTCTGATTATCGATATTTTTGATAGTGACAGGTCGAATTCGGACAGGGCACACGCGGTTCTCAAGAGGCTGAATCCCGAGACGATTACGGTTGGAAAGTTCATTTATACATTTATCGAGGAGCTCGTGGCGCACGATGCGGTTTTTCTTGAGTCGCTGACCGATGATATTTCTGATATGGAGCAGAGCATTCTAAACGATGAGATTACGACTGATTTTAACAAAAGAATGCTCGAAATTAAGCGAAAGCTTCACAAGCTTCACGTTCAGTACGAGAGACATCTCGATTTTCTGGAGGTTCTCGAATCCGATGAGAATGATCTTTTGCCGTGTGACGAGGCATCATCCGTCCTCATTTCGAACATTGAGAAACGCGTTGCAAGATTCCGTGATAACGTGGATTACATGAGTGAAACGGTCGATCATCTGCAGGATGCGTATTCATCGCACCTCGACATAAAGATGAACCACAACATGATGATTCTGACCGGTCTGACCACGATATTCTTCCCTTTGACCATAATAGTCGGCTGGTACGGCATGAACTTCAAGTATATGCCAGAATTCGGCTGGCCATTCGGATATATTTATGTAATAGCGCTCTCCATCGTAGCGGTTTTTCTGCTCATCTGGATTGCACGCAAAAACAAGTGGCTATGACGGCCACTTGTTCTTTTATTACATTATTTAGTTATTTCGTGATATTCCGCTTCGGTCGCACCTTATGAAAGCAGAGTTCTCTTCGCAGTCTCGTCTGTGAAGCTCTCCCACGCCTGGCTCACCCAGTTCTCTTCGATTCTCTCGGCTTCAGCACGTTCAACTGTTCTAATATGCGGTGAAATTTCATCTGCAGGTCTCCAGCGCGGATCAACTCTCTCATATACAAAAGCCTGTCCATGCGCACTGATCTGATAGATTCTCTCGTTCACATCATCTATCGCGTATTCCACGAAAAGCTCCTTATACAGCCCGTTAATCTCCCAGAAAACATCGCTCGTCTCATTAAACTCTCTAAGCTCATTGAGTCCGTCGATCATCTCGCTGTAATACCACGACTGCATGTGCTTTGGCGCATTGAAGCGAAGCCATAGCTCATCGCCAATAAGCTGGTAATCCCTGTACATGCTTCGAAGGTTCGAAAGCTTGTCCGCCGCGACAAGTAGCTTATGTCTGAACGAATCACCGCCTAGTGCCTTAATCGACACAAGCTTTCTCAGGTACCACACCCTGTTCTTATCCTCAGAATGCTCGCTTACCAAAGTTGCAACATCTGCCCCAAAAGCGTCATAAATGTCACGCATAGTCGCTTCCGTATCCTCTATCGTATCGTGAAGCACGCCCGCAATCATAAGATTCGTATCAACATACATGCCAGCAAGAATCTGCATCACCTCGAGCGGATGCAGGATGTATGGAGTTACAGTTCCTTTGCGGTACTGTCCTCTGTGAAAACGTGTCGCAAATTCAATTGCGTCCTCGAGTCTTCCGTCGTTCTCGTGCAAAAGTGTCTTGAAATCCTCGTCATTCTCCGTAATCTCACGATATAGTTCTGCTTCCCTGCTGCTCATGCTCTGATCAGTAAGACTTTGCTCAAAAGCGTACTTAATATAACCTATCGGCAGAAAACATGAGTCCGACCATGGATTAATCATCACACCGCTAATATCAGAGTTCATGATTGCTTTCTCAAAATACTCATCGATGGCCTCTGTTACTGTACACGTCTTCTCATCTCCAGCATCAGCCTCATCCGTATCTGTAAAAACCACATAAGCAGTCTCACCGCTATCAAGTTCAAGACTCTTTAGCTTAAGCGCGTCCTCATCCGAAAGCTCGATAGTGTTATTATCTTCCTCATCTGCATCATCCACCATGCGCATCTTAAGCTCATCAGAAACCTCGACCGGAATAATAACACGTGACTTATTTCTGATCAGACTTACAACCGTATTCAGAATGATTTCGTCTGAATCGTTTCCTTCCTCGTTAAGAGTCGCCAGCGCATCCTTAAGAACACCCAGACGAACCTCAACTCCCTCTTCGTTAATATGAATAATATATTCTTCCATTAGAATGAATACCCTTACTTTCTTTATATTTTGTCTTTTAAGTATAGAGCATTCGCGGCCAAAATAAAACGTCATTCACCGATAGTCTGCCTGAAATTTGTGTGATAGAATTGGAGTAAGTAAAGGTTAATTCCAGAGGCATTTATAATGGAGTGATTCTTATGAAGATGGAATCTTATATAAATAATGTAGGAAAACGAAACAGCCGCGATGAGCGGAGCGAACGGGACGGCTTTACTCTGGTAGAAGTGATTGTGGTACTCGTGATTTTGGCCGTACTCGCAGCGATAATGATTCCTGCTCTTACCGGCTGGATCGACAAAGCTCAGAAGAAGAAGGACATCGTGGCAGCCAAGGCAATGATGACCGCAACACAGGCAGAGTTCTCGGAGCTCTACGGCACAGAAGGACCGGATGCGCTCAAGGATAAGAGCACCCTTTCAGGTTCAGGCAACCTGTATGACTATGACCTGAGCAAGAAACCGATTGCCGACAGAATCAAGAAGCTTGCGGGCGATAATCCGTATATGTTCTTCGTCGGAACAGGTAAAGGCAATAACAAAACGTTTCAGGTTTATTTTGCAGGATACTGGGCAGATAAAGATAAATCGAAGCCGGTTTACTTTGACGGAACCAAGTGGACGGACGTATATCCTTGGAAAGGTAAAAGGGATGGTGATAACAAATTCAAGATTCCGGGATACGACGAGCCGGTAGAACTTCACTTCTTCTTTATAGCAAATGGCGGCAAATCGAATCTCAGTGAAGCATGGGGAGAATTACATTAGTAGCAATGTGCTGACAATTAAGAGCACATAAATACCAGCCTTAGTGAGAGTAAATAATATGTAAAACCTGCATTCATCTCCATTGTAAAAACTATCGTTTTAAGTTATACTAGAATGTATTTTAGTGTTTAAAATCTATAGGGGGAACATTTCAAAATGCTTAAATCTAAGAATAGAAAACGTGGCTTTACGCTCGTAGAAGTTATAGTAGTGCTCGTCATTTTGGCAATCCTTGCAGCAATCATGATCCCTGCCCTGACAGGCTGGATTGAAAAGTCAAAGAAGAAGACAGTAATCGCAGAAACAAGGAACCTACACCAGGCAGTACAGGCAGTGACATCGGAGCTGTATGGAACGTCAGAATGGAAGGCTCCTACAGGAAAAAATTATATAATTGCGAACTCAACTGGTGTTTCAGATAATCATACTGGAGTACTTAGCAATGCCAAAAATCGTTATAATGAAGTAGTTAAACTATCTGAAATTCCAAATAACAGTAAGTTTACAGCAATCGTTAATGAAAAAGGCAAAGTTCAAAGTGCAGTATTCCTTTCTGATGATTACCTATGCATCTACTCATCGGATAAAAAGAAGTATGAATCTTATAAAGTAAGTGTAGACAAGGTAGTTACTGATTTTGTTTCAAAACATTACCCAAACACTATCATTTGTGTAAAACAAAATGACGAATATTGGTCATGTTCAGCAATTCGTCAATTTATTGGTCTTACCGCTTAAATCAATCCAATTAAAGCAAAGCTATTAAATAAGAGATCAGCCGTGCTGGTCTCTTTTCTTATGCAAAAAGCCCTGCGTTTGACGCGGGGTTGGTATTTTATGCAATCCTTTAACTTCACCGGTCCAACAAATGAAAGGTAGAGTGTTGTGGACGTAGATGATTTATCAGAAAAACCTGATTCCCCTATGCAGCCACCTCCCGCATCCGGCATTAAACAATTAGCAGTGATATTCTCAGCATGCAAATGGTGGCAGTTGTTACCAATTTGTATGCTTTTAAAAGAATGGTCCCAGAAAGCTACCAATCTGGATTTTACGAAAGTAATGGTATATTGTGCATCCAGTTTCAAAGCACTAGCTGCAATAATCAAATAATGCTAATGCCTCTTCACGTGAATAAAAGAGTTCTATTAATGGATTTTCCACAAATAACAGGTGCCAACCCATCAAAACTTCTTTGATTGGTCCCTTCTGAAGCTTATGCAGCGCTTGCTACTGATACTCATTTATAATTACAGTGTACCAATTTCAAATCATCTATAAGTTTGGTAACAAACTAGATCCAATATAGCATTTTTTAACAAATTGGTAACACCTGAGCTGTATCACTACTTCTGTAACACCGTTCCTGTATCACTCTGCTCCTGAAACGCCTGTTGTCGTAGGATATTTGCACACATTAAAACAGCACAGGACTCCACCTTTCCGAAATCCTGTGCCACCTCAATCTTATTCAATTATCATTCAAATATTACTTCACAAACTCCATCACTGCATTTACAATATCCGCTTCCACAAGAGGCTTGGTAAGATGTGCGTTCATGCCTGCCGCACCATTTGCCTTATTGTACTTAACGGCATTACTCGTAAAATTGAGAAGGATCCTCTTCAGATACACGGGACTTCTGATCATATGGTCTGTCGAGCTCATCACCTTATCTCTGCTTTCATTAAGCTTTTCGAGATCATCATAAAAATGAGACATCTGAACCAGGCCTCTAATGCCGTTTATCGGTGTTCTGATGTCGTGGCTCATTTTACGAAGAAAGTTTGTTTTGGCCTCATTAGCGCGCTCCGCTTCCATCTTCGCAGTCTTAAGTTGCTCCTGATATTCAATCTCTTTCTTCTTAAGCTCGTCAATATCTCGAAGTGCGGCCAAAATACTAAACTGTTTGCATATCGTATAGTTATACCTCTGAATCGGTGCCTTTAGGAAATTGATTTATTAACTACACACTCGTCCCAACTTCTATAAGATTACCATCCAGATCATAGAACCTGATCACCTTCTCCCCCAAGCTTTGTGTCATAAGAGTATTCACATACTCAGTTTCAGGATAAAGACTTTCAAGCTTCTCGGCAAAAGCTTCTATATCATTCTCCTCAAAATACAGTTCACTGTGGTTATTTCTTGGTAAAATCTCCCTTCCGAGAAACTCTGTCCAATACTTCTCTTCTTGAAGAACAAGACCCTCAGTCAGAATCATATTTCCATCATTATCAAGAACTGTCTCCAGTCCGAATACATCATGATAGAACTTCTTTGATCTTTTGATATCCTTAACCACGATCAGCACATTCTTCAGTTTCATGGAGCCCCTCCTCTATTATTTTCAGTATTAACAACACATATAAAAATAGCGATGAATCAAATATCCATCGCAAATATTAGTTGATTATTTCTTCTATGTCGCGACCACAATATTTAATTTGTTTACGTATGCGTTCTACTTGCATCAAGTTGTTTTCTATTTATAATTGGCATTTGCAGATTTGAGGTAGGAAGATGTAAATCAAAAGGAAGGCCTTTATTCAGCACAATCTGACTATAAAGCATCTGTATTGCAATTGATTGAGAAATTCCAAGCTGTGTAAGAATCTCTTCTGCATTATTCTTTAAATTAGTATCAATTCTTGCATAAACAGCCGATGTATTTGCCATAATATCGCCTCCTTTTTTTTCAAAAAAATCGCAAATGCTTGCAATTGCAAGCATTCATATAAATATTGATTTTTACTCGTTCGTCTTATATATCTTCTCCGCTAGCTCTTTCGTACCGAAATCGACTATAACGATTCCGTAACTCTCCTTGTTCTTCCATTCATACTTGTGAAGATAATCGTTAATCTCATCAGCATACTTCTTAGGATGTCCGATGATTCCACTTCCGCTAGTCGATGCAAAGTTCAGGAAAAAGCTCTGCTCCGATGCCATGCAGTTCGCCAGACTGTAACCAAGTGCGTCAATCTTGTCAGTAACAGCATAGTTGTAACGATCCTGCACGAAATGCGATTCATTACCATTTATAGCAGTTTCGACATAAGGCTTCTCATAAATCTCACTCTCACCCTGGTCCTCCCAGAACATCTTAAGTCCGCCCTCGCCGTTTCTGATGTTTGTCTTATCAACAACCCTTGTCGCAAGCACAATCTTTCCTCTGGCCTCGTCCAGAGTCGGAATTCTGCTTCCAAGATACCACGCACTCTTTCTCTCCTCGATGGCCTCGTGCAAAAGCCTGTTGATCTCAGCGGTTTCGTCCTTCCCGTTCTCCGCCTTCATGCACATAATAACGGTTTCTGACGGATGTCTGTCAAGAAATGAATATACATCATTAAGCACATCATCGAGCGTAAGCGCATCAGAAAACATCGAATCTGTCTTCCTGCACTTTGCAAAGCTGTGCTTAAGAATCAGCCTCTTGCTCGCTCCATCACCGTCAAGTGCAAGCCTGATATCCAGGTACCTATAGCCATTCTTAAGCTGCTTGGCAATGCTGGTGTCCTGACACTTAAAAACATAACTAAAGCCAATGTTCTTCGTTGCGCTATCGTGCGTACCTGGAATGGTCACCGAGCTTAGCTTAGTATCACTATCGATACCGCTCATCCAGTCTGAAGCATTACTATCAGCCAACACACCTACAGACGCACCTATCACCATCATTATTATTAAAATAAATATTCCAAAGTTCCTTCTGATTGTTCTCATTAAATCCTTTTCCTCAAAAAATAATACGTTAATTATATTATTTTTCACAGAGTATCGCAAATAAATAAAAAAGGACTCTCCTGCATTTCTGCAGAAGAGTCCCCCAAATTCAAACATACTTTTTATAACTATAATTCAGATTGTGTAATTTCCCATTTGCGCTTTCTCTTAAGCGCTGACAAGCATATCGCAAAACCTCCTTCCCTCACTGTGCACCTTCACGTACACGTCCTTGCAATGTTTAAACTTGCAGAAAAGGCATCTCGCCTCCTGCTCGTTGTGATAAACCTTCCAGTCTCCGCAAGCGATGCAGTTCTGACCCTTAGTTTCGATGAAAGCTGTAACATCCAGCAGCGGATAACCGAGAAACACTCCGACCTCGTGCGGGAAGTCTGTACCTTCGCCCAATCTTTTGGCCAAAAGCTCGAGATAAGCGTCAAGATCATCTTCTACGTATCCGTATTCACTTAAGAATTTAATAACTTCTTCGTCGTTTAATATCTTCTGAAGATGCGATTTTCGATAAACGTAAATCAGATACGAATCACCGGAAATCTTCATCAGCTTAATATAAATGCCTTTGGGATTCATCATCGAATTAAAGCAGGCAATCGTACTGATGCACTCCTCCATTGAATCGAATTTGAAATTGTACAGGTTCGCCACCTTCAGGCTCGCAAGAGTTGGTGATGCGTGCCACACAAGACTTTCTTCGAAACTCATAACTTACATCTCCGCTAGTGTTTTACCAAGATTTTTGCATGCATCGATAGCTTCAGCATTCGGTGCATCGTTGGCCATCAGACCCTCGCCGCCGATTACTGTCGCACCTGCACTTGTCATTCTATCTACCCAGTCTCGCATCCACTGACCGTCGCCCCAGCCAAAAGAACCGAAAAGCGCAACATTCTTACCAGAAACTGATCCTTCAAGCTCTTCTACAAAAGGCTCCATCTCAGTCTCTTCGAGTACCTCTGCACCCATAGCTGGGCATCCAAGTGCAAAAGCATTGAGTTCCTTAAGATCTGCCACCTTAGCTTCAGTTGGTGAGAGCAGCACCGGCTCCTTGCCAGCCTCCTTCACGCCGTCAGCAATAGCCTCCGCCATCGCACCAGTGTTTCCAGTCTGAGTCCAGTAAATGATATAAACCTTGTCCATATTTATCCTCCATGTTATCGAAATTATATTTACCTAAAAAACCTTGCTCAATTCTTTGTAGTTAGTTGTGTCTAACTTATGTTGTGTCTATAGGTTAGTCTATTCTAACTCATTTGTCAACACTTATTTTTGACTTTACCTGAACTTCAACAAACGAACTTCTATTCGCGCCTTCATCCCTGCCGCAGCGCACCTTCATTTCCGGCACAACACACCTTGCGCGGCAGACAATCACTCCATCCTCTCGTTCGTCTGCCAAAGTGCAGACATTATGCCCTTTCGAAATTAAACGTCTGCCGAAATACAGACGATACTGCCAAAAATACAATTTCATCTGCCACCCACACCTCCCGCTTCGCTCATAATTCGCAGACAATTTGAAGAATTATATTCATACGTATGCAAATTCTGCCCGAATTTGCAGACACTTGCTCATACTAAGTTAAATCATCTGCCGCTGGCAGCTCCCACTTTGCAAATCCTCGGCAGACATTTTATTACAATCACCCCATATGTCTGCCTTTCGGCAGACGACACTTCCAGAATCCCACAATTGTCTGCCTTTCAGCAGACGTTCTCCTCACAACTCACAATCATCTGCCGTAGCACACTGCCCCGCGCAGAAAAATTAATCCTACATCTCATTCGTCTTCACCACCTACTCCGCACCACATCCACATCGGCAGACGATCAATTTTTTTCACACAAAATCAGCCCGTTGCTGTATACTACAGTTATTCTGGTATCCAGAGAATTAAAGTTATCCAGGGTATTAGAGTGTCCAGAGGTTTTAGGGTATCCAGAGGATTCTAGGTGTCCAGAGAATCCAGGGTATCCACGCAAATGATCCATAAAATTTAAAGAAGTCATATATCCTTTCAAAGGAGGTCATTAAAATGAATGCGATTTTTCACAGAACAAGTGTAAGAAAGTTTTTAGATAAGCCAGTTGAGGATGAGAAGATTGAGAAAATCCTGAGAGCTGCGATGGCTGCACCTTCCGCGCAGAACCAGCAGCCATGGGAATTCTATGTTGTTACAAATAAAGAAGTTCTTGAAGCTCTGTCCAAGACAAGTCCATATGCAGGCTTTACTGCCAGCGCACCACTTGCCTTTGTAGCATGCTATCGCACAGAGTGCCTGACTCCAAGATACGCACAGATTGACCTTAGTGCTTCAGTTCAGAACCTGCTTCTTGAAGCAGATGAGCTTGGACTTGGTGCTACATGGATTGGAATCGCCCCAATTCAGGAAAGAATGGTCGCAGTTAGAAATGTACTCAATATACCGCAGAAACTTAATGCTTTTGCAATAATTGCATGCGGATACCCGGAAGCTGTCAGAGAACAGGAAGATCGTTTTGGCAGCGAGCGAATTCACTATATTAAGTAAATTTAAAAGCATGAACTCCTTATGAGAGCTCATGCTTTTTGTTTCTATTTTTCATTGCCAGCACGACTGCGATCAGTGCTGTTAGGATTCTTCCGATTACAGTGCTCCACCAGATCATAATCTGGCCACCGAAATATTTAGGCAGTGTCAGCAGCATGATAAACAGCAGAATCGGCTCTGCAAATGTCACGATGTATGACAGAATACTTTTCTCTGTCGCATAGAAAGATGAAGTTGCTACACGAGTAATGGCTACAAATGGTATAGAAATCAGGAAAATCGGCATACATTTTATGATATCTGCATTAACCTCAGGTGATGCACCGAATAGCGTTCCAACTCTGTGCCTGAACAGGAACAGAATAACAGATCCGATAATCGCCAGGGCAATCGCGAACTGATATGCGAGCACCTTCGTCTGCTTCAGAAGCGCGTCATTTCCCTCTCCATAGTAATGGCTGAACAGCGGCTGGCTTCCATCACCGACACCCTGCAGAATCAGCGTCAGAATGCACATAATATAACCGATGCACGCGTAAATCGCAATTGCCTCCTGACCGCCATACATCGCCGAGAACTTGTTGGTAAGCACCAGAGAAATGTTCGGTGTAAGTGCCATGCCAAAAGGAGCGAGTCCTATCTTCACAATCTGTCCGAGAATCCCGCGAACCTCGGAGAGTCCAATCTTGAAGGTGATATTCTTCTTCATCGCACAGAAGATAACAGCTATGATTCCTGTAACACACTGTCCGAGAATTGTTGCCGTCGACGCACCGTACATTCCCATATCGAACACCCATACAAACATGTAATCGAACACGATATTAGTTACAAAACCGGAAATCATCGCAACCATCGCCCAAAACGCACCGCCGTAATTTCTCATGAAAGGTACCAGTCCCGTACCTAGAATCTGCATAATTGTCGCAAGCACAACTACCCTGATATACTGATTTCCCAGCGTTATAAGCTCACCTGAAGCGCCAAGCATAGTAAGCAGCTTAGTCGAATTCAGGAATACCGAAGCTGTAATAACCGCACTGAAAATAAGCATCATCCACATAGAGCATGCAATATATTTTCGAGCCTGCTCGTTGTTTCCCTCGGCCTTGGTGATCGCGTACTTAACAGCACCACCCATACCGATGCCCGTTCCCACAGCCTGAATCATTGCCTGAATCGGAAACGCAATGTTAATCGCCGAAAGTCCAACGTCGCCGATGCAGTTTCCAACAAAAAATCCGTCTACAATCGCGTACACCCCGGAGAGCGCAAAAGATAAAATAGACGGAATTACATAGCGAAAGAAAGTCTTCTTATTACTTGTCACTATATCCTCCATTAAATACACCAAAATAACATTACAAGTATAGCATTTTCTTCCGCTATCGGAAGCCTATTTTGTTCAAAAATGGTTAATTAATTTAAGAACAAAACCTGCATCTGAAAAGCATTCTCAGCTGACCGATGCAGGTTTCTTTTACTTATTCAAATATCTCATCTACAATCCCATATATTCCGCAGGCTACTACAGATTATTCTGCAGCAGCTCCACAAGCTCCTCGATTACAATCGGCTTAGACAGGAATCCATTCATGCCCACGTCCATCGCCTTTTTGCGATCCTCCTCAAACGCATTTGCAGTCATCGCAACAATCTGAACTCCTGCTAGAGCTTCATTATCAAGCGCACGAATCTTCCGCGTAACATCGTATCCGTTCATCACTGGCATCTGCACGTCCATCAGCACAAGATCATATTGTCCCTCATCGGAATTCTTAACCTTCTCCACTGCCACGGCACCATTCTCAGCTGTGTCTACATCAAAGCCATATGTACCGAGAATCTCAAGCGCAATCTCCCTGTTAAGCTCGTTATCCTCAACAAGCAGAATGTGCTTATCACTAAAATCAGAATCAGTAACAGGAAGAATCTCATACTCAGAATCATCCATCTTCTGACCAATTGCAGACATAAGAGTCTTGCGAAGATCTGACATAAACATCGGCTTCGCGCAAAAAGCAGTTACGCCGGCCGCCTTAGCCTCCTCTTCGATGTCGGACCAGTCATATGCCGTCAGAATGATAATTGGAGTATCATCGCCGATGCTTCTAATCTGGCGTGTGACCTCAATTCCGTTCATATCTGGGAGTCGCCAGTCGATGATGTAAGCATGGAACGTATCGCCAATCTCCACGGATTGCTGCGCACGAAGCACAGCCTCCCTGCCGGAGAGAGTCCACTCCGGACGCATGCCCACTTTTACAAGCATTTTGGTCACACTGTCGCAAGTATTGAAATCATCATCAACAACGAGAGCCTTCAGTCCCTCGAGCTCAATAATCTTCTCCTCGCGGCGGTACACCGGCTGAACGCGCATCTCAAGTCTGATAATAAACTCACTACCCTTATTCTTCTCAGTCTTAAGTTCAATAGTTCCGCCCATCATGTCCACGATATTCTTCGTAATCGCCATGCCAAGTCCAGTTCCCTGAATCCTGCTTACCGTCGAAGTTCTCTCACGTTCAAAAGGTGCAAAAATCTTATCAGCAAATTCCGGACTCATGCCGATTCCGCTATCCTTCACGCGAATCTCGTATTCCGATCTGTTCCTCTGTGAACCAGGAAGCTGCTTCAGACGAACTGAAACCGTGCCACCAGCTGGTGTAAACTTGATAGCATTAGAAAGCAGGTTCAGCAGTATCTGATTAAGCCTTGTCCTGTCGCAATATACATCCTCATCGGTGACATCCATTACGTCCATATAAAGCTCAAGCTGTTTTGCGTGAACCTGACCGCCCACAATAGTTCTAAGATCATGAAGCACATCTGACAGGTTAACTGCATTCTCTTCAAGGTGAATCTTACCGCTTTCGATACGGCTCATATCGAGAATGTCATTGATAAGTGAAAGCAGATGATTACTTGAAGAAAGAATCTTCTCAAGGTAATCGTGTACCTTCTCTTTGTCGTTTACGTTACTTACAGCAAGTGTTGTAAATCCTATAATCGCATTCATCGGAGTTCTGATATCGTGCGACATATTCGAAAGGAACGTACTCTTGGCACGACTGGCTGTCTCAGCAGCACTTACTGCGTCTGAGAGTGCCTGATTAACCTTCCTATCATCTGTTCTATCGGACATAACAAGAATGTATTTCATCTTGCTATTAACCATGCTGCACATCGCAATATTATGGAACCACATGTGTTCTCCAGTTTTCTGATGTATATATTCGTATTCCCAGTCACACTGCTCATCAGGCTTAAGTCTGCGAAGATGATCTACTTTAGTCTCTAATGATTCATATGGACTTAAATCACCAAGAATTCGTATATCATCCGTCAACTGTTCTACAGTTATGCCAAGCAGTCTCTCGATATTAGGGCTGACATAATCAGGCTTCGCAGTCTTAGCATCAAGCATCATGAAGACATCGTCAACATTCATAGAAAGCTTCTCGAAGAGCTCCTCTCGGTACATGATTTCGCCTGTCTTTTCATTCAGACTTATGCGACTTCTTCTCAATATGAATCCAATTATAAAGCACGCAATAACAAGAATCAGAAATCCTACGATTGCCATAGTAGCGATCTGCAACGTTCTCATGCTCGAATTAACTACTCCTATAGGCACAATTCCTATAAGCATCAGATCCTGGATTCCTGTACTTTCATAAACGAGATAGAACTTTACTCCTTCAAGAGTTACTATCGTATCACCAGAATTGCCATTCTTGAAATCCTCCTCAATCTTACTGATCTTTGATTCAGACATATCAGAATGATCTCTTAGAACAGCAAAAAAATTATATACTGCATCCCATGAATCGCTTGAATTATCAATGGCTATACGTCCGTCTGAATGAACAGCATAGCTTGTCGCTTGACCGTCGAAAGACGATATATTCAGAGCCTTTACAATATCAGAATTATTGTAAGCAAAAGCTATGGCGTCATATTTGAATCCCTGATACACTCCGCTACCTTCAGGACATACGAAAACAATCATCTGCGGCTTGCCGGGAAGCACAGCGTTCATAACAATATCATCACCACGATTAATCTGGCTTTCGAGATTACCTTGGATTCCAAGATAACCTGTTTTGCCCGTCAAAGTCTTATACTTTCCCTCGGATGTCAAGAAATAGAAGTTCGAAAAACCGATTTCCTTCTTCCCCTTCTTCATATAATTCGTAAAATCATTCTTATCAGAAGCACCATTTAGATACTCATCACACATGTGAAGATAAGTCATATTCTTGCTAACTAGCTCATTCAGCATCTTATTCGACTGTCCTAGAACCTCATCAAGGTGAGATACACTCTCCTGATACACGGTCTTCGATACAAACCTCGAATACTCGAAGCCTGCCAGAATCGTTCCAACAATCAGAACAATTATAGCTGCAGTGATTCTCTTGTGCTTTTTTGTGAAATCTATTGCGTTATTTATATTATGCTTTGAACCACTCATCTTCTACCTCAATGTGATATAGTTCTCCGGCTCGGCAAGCGAATTCTTGTCACCAGAAATGTACTTAACCCATGCATCCTCAACAGTCCGATTACTCTCTTTCATAATATGTTCCCTTCGTTAAATACCCCTTTAGAAACGTCGAAAATATGACAAATTACGACATAAATTCGACGTGTGTAAATAAAGCTTTACATAGTTTTTACATTGTTAAAATTTTTAGCATCGTATTATACCATATATGGCAAGCCTATGTCGCTACTATAGGTTATGTTTATATATTTTCCATATAAATAACCCGCAGCCTCAAAGCGATACCGCGGGTATGATAACAATAGTTTAATCATTTACTAAAACATTAACTTCATCTAGCAGACTAACAACGTCTCAGCTGGCATGTCATCTTCGGATATGCACCAGTTGCATCAAACTTCTTAAACCACAGAAATTTCCTCATGGTTATATTAACCTCATCATCGAGTATAATGTTCGGCGCAGCATATAGAAAATAAGTTTCCCCATCTGCTTTAACTTCATACTCTTCGTATTCCTGTGTTGTCAGTTTTGTAAAATCATTCTCGGTTACAAGCCTTGCACCCATCCTAAAATAGGATCCAGCTCAGCTCTGAAGCTGATCTGACCAGATGGCAATGCCAACAGCCTGTTCTGTCTTAATCTGTTTAATCAGTTTATCTGAAAATGTAATAGACATATAATTGCTCCTTTCATCACAATAACCCTTGCAGCAACTAATTACCCTCTGCTTAACATCTCACCTTGTATCTGTATTATAGCTGTCTATTGCATTTATTTCTGTGACATAGTCACATAGCTTACTTAATTTTATTTCTATAGTACTCCTGCTTCTGCACATACATAGCCCGATCGGCTTCCTTGGTAAGATCTTCAATTGAATACTCCGGATAATTGCTTGCAAAAGCGCATCCAACCGAGATACTAAGACTCTTGACCTTGTCACCAGACCACTCTTTCACTATGCGTCCAAGCTCTTCAATAATTATCAAAGCCTCAATCTTCTTCATGTGCCCAATAGCAACAAACTCATCTCCACCGATTCTGAATGTCTGCCCCTTATCACCTACCGCTTCAGTAATATAGTCAGCAGCACCGCGTATCAGTTCATCTCCAGCCTCATGCCCAAGTGTATCATTCACAACCTTCAAGCCATTAATATCCATCAGAAATACTGTAACATCAGACGGAACACTATCTGAATATAATTCAAGAACCTCATTATATGCAAAACGACTTGAAACACCCGTCAGAGCATCAATAGAAATCTTAACACTCTGCTCGAGAATCTTTCTGTTCATTATGGAACGCTGAGCCGTATAATACTCGTAATCCACTGAATAATAATGCTCACAATTCCGAACAGGCTTATAAAAGCAACCAGTGCCTGCACAAGAAACGCCGTCAGATTAATATTCAAATGTCTGCTGATAATAATGCCGTGAATGCCAAGCTCTGTGAAAATCATTTTTCTTAAATACAGAATACACAGAATTCCTATTATACATGCGCAAACCTTCGAGAATACAAGTATCCTCGGATTCCTGCTCTCCATGTCCACATCGGAATCAGAACCAGCATCATCACAGAGATAAGCGAGATACGTCCTCGCCTTTTGGCCGGAGAGAAAATAATGTGCGGCGCAGCAGGCAACGACCGACAAAGCAATCGATACCCAGTCCCGAAGCCAAGGATACGATAAAATATTTCCTATTAAGGTCTCGCGCAGCATCGGGAAGAACAGATACAGCGACAAGAAGATTACAAATCCATGAAGCAGCGTACCTGCAATCGCGATTAGCGAAATTCCGACGTACACATGCTTGCGTGGCTTCCGAAAATACACGCCAAACATCCAGCTGACGATTAGTGCAAAAATTATTCTCGCTACCGCAAGTGACAGCGAGCTAAGCGGCATCCCGCTGACGATTGGAGAGAACAGCTTGTCGAGATCTACCGTCGCATACGTTCCTATCCACATGGAGGATCCCACGAATACGCACACAACCGGAATGCTTCCCCTCGCTCCCAGAATCATTGCTGCAACAATCACGAGAACGTGCATCGAAGTCGTCGATACGTTCCAATACTGAATATATCCAAGATAAGAGAATGCAAAAACAGTCTCGAGCGCCACCAGCATCAAGACCATTTCGTGCAATTTCTGCCTCGTAAGTGATATTCCATATAATTGTCTAAAGCGTTCCATTATCATCCACCTTATTTTCTAGCTATATAAGGAAAGTATAACATAAATACAAAACACGTAATTTAGTAAAAGACAGATGTACTAGTCCAGTTCTAATGAATCTGAAATATAGTATTTAAATTTATTATCATTGCAATACTTTTTAATCTTAGATATTAATTTTTTATCCTTCGTATATTCTAACAGATAGACTCTTATTCCATCTTTTTTGCATAACTTTACATAATTTGAGAAATATTTATGTACATCCTTCGGTTGCTTACCGAATGTGCTTTTGTTAAATAGAATCCTACTCCAGACAGACTCCTGATTAACAGCTGTCATAATGCTCTTCACATTCTTTGTAATCATAGAGTTTTTTCATTTGTGATGCATCTATGCTCAAGAAGACACCATATTCTTTTTTCTTTTTATTAATATTTGAATGTTGCTTATTCCTTGCAGTTACCGGTACTTTAGTTATCACTGTGCTTGTTGAGGCTTCGGTTGTAGCGAACAATTGTGTGCCCTGTGGTACTGCGTTAAGAACCAGGATCATTGTCAATAGAAATATCAATATTTTCCTATGCATTGTACTATCCTTTCTGTTTATTTAGCCTCGCCCTGTAACTCTGCGGCGGGACGAATTTACATATTTCCCGAAATCTTCTCGAAATTACGGGAGGATCTGGCGATTCGCGGGATTTCTTCTCGGAGCAATCTTGATTTTGCACGCAAAATAAGAGGCTTTTGACCGAAATCTGCCGGTACTCAAGCGGAGAAAAATCTGAGGCTGAGTGAACACCGGATTTTATCAATGTGACCTCGTCACAGAAAAATGATTTGCCCTGCGGTATGATAAAGCCGTAATCAAGAAACAAGAGGTGCCAGCAGTTCAATGTCCGGCTTGTAATTACTATTCTCCCATTTGTTTACAGCCGGTGTCGTCACGCCTAATCTGTTTGCCATCTCCTCCTGCGTCATACCAGCTTCTTTTCTATATTTTTTATAACAACTTACTTGCTATCCCTGATACCTTATTCTTTCTACCAGCGTTTCCTTTTTAAGATTACTGCTTAAAACGCAGGAAAGTACAATCTGCAACAGACCGACCAACAGAATCATAATAAAAATTGGTACGATTGGAACATGGTAGATATTCATTCCAAATATTCCAATATGTTTTGCATAGGAAAAAAGTGCATATCCGAGCGGCAGACCAATGATCAAAGCTACGCATATGGTGCCAACCGTAAAAATCAGCCCCTGTAACTGCAGGCATAAATTTAATTGTTTATTTGTCATACCCACAGCCTGTAATACACCATATTCCTGCTTTTTTGTCGTAATATTCATGATCATGGTGTTTGCCATATTCATAAAACCGATGAGTCCTACAACC